>JAAHTH010000938.1_pt1 | contig 26737 bp, 45 predicted proteins | sample 6116091 | NCBI WGS metagenome assembly JAAHTH01 (sample SAMN13939990, study PRJNA603662) | sponge metagenome | isolation source: marine sponge | host: Mycale hentscheli | place: New Zealand | collected 2006
CCCCCCCCCCCCCCCCCCCCCCCCCCCCCCCCCCGCTCCCCCATTGACCCAAGAAACAGTTCCGGGTCCAGTAGCATTTCGAACGCCATTTAAATAATAGACGCTCCCTGTGCCTCCGCCATATAGGTTACCCGATGCTACGGTAACGGTGTAAGTGTAGTTTGCCATAACACCGGGCTCCTAATTATGATATTCTGATAATAGCTGCGCTCGTTGTGAATGACGGGAATTGTATTGTAAAAGTTCCCGCTGTTGCAGTCTTATCGCTACCAAAATCTAAAACAGCAACTGCTGAGTTAGAGTCTGATGTATTGTAAATTAACGCTCCTCTAGCTGTTAACGTTACGTTTGTAAACGATAAGTCATTAAAATCTACTATTGCCACACTTGAAGCTACAGATGTAGCCGGATTCGGCTTAACTAAAGCTTTTCCACCTGAAGAATAACCAGCTGGCGAGCTAGTTTGTCCAGACGTTGTGAATGATGTTGTAGATTTACCTAGAGTTGCAGTTGATAAATACATTGCGAGTTTGAACACACTTCCACCTGTAGTTTGGAAGTCATGCTTTCCTTCGAGTAATTCTTTTTTAAAAGAATTGCATATTGCATTAGTTGTAATTGCCATAAAAATAATCTCCTTATTTCTTTTTAACTTGGTGATGGAGAAGGAACAACAATCCTAGGTACTCCATCGGTATATTCATCTCTTCGTCTTCTACCCATTTGTTGTAGGGCAAAAGCCGATATACTTTCATCATACCTTCCTTTGTATAGCGTGTAAAGATCCTGCGGACCCTTTAAGTATGAAAAACATTCTAATAAGACACCATATAAAAGCAATGCTTCCTGATTAGTAGCCAAGAAAGTATTAGTAGTCGAAGTAAAGTGAGGTGGATCTTTAATATAATTTACCTGTATTGTGTAGGCCTTATCTGGCATAGGAGCTACTAAAATATTTAACTCATCCCAGTTAGCATAGTATTTTGGTAAACCTGTTGCAGCCGTGCTGTTATATTCTGATATAAAACTCGTATCTCTTTTATCTAAAAAAGATCTTGTAGTTCCATCGATTACCTGAGCAGATCTGATTCCCATGCAATCTGCGGGGAGGTACAATTATCTGTTGCTAGCTGTAAATACTTATGTTGCATATTTTCTAAGATCGACATAATCAACGGCTCCAGCAATATTTAATTCAGTATTTCTAATAAATTGATCTAAAATAGTGTCAGATAAAACATTACTAGAAACTTCTGTGTAGTTTCTTATTTGTGTTAAAAAATTTGAATAAGTTATAGCCATTATGTAATACTCACTGTTACTTTACCTAACACAGAATCTAATTCTCTTCTTCTGTTTTGTAAAGACGGGTTTTCAGGCTGCATTGAATTACCCGGGGTTGTTATATTATTTCCTGTAAAATTTGTTTGTCTTACTCTAAAAGCAAATTCACCCGGTAATGTTAAATCTGCAACACCTACTGTTATTCCTCCTGAGTTTACCATAGTAGGATCATTAGGTGCAAATATTGGATTTAAAACATTCATTGCAGTCGCTGCTTGAAATTTTTGTGCTCTAGTATTTAGAAGAGCTATAGCATCAGCCGAATGATAAGGTGGATCTAATTGAGGCTGTTTAGGTTCATACTCTGAAATATGAACAAGAGATCCATTCCATTCTTTTACCATTTCTGGATATGGGAAAGCTTGTCCAGATCTATCTGAAATTGCTAATGATCTTTTACCTCTTGCATACTTAGCCATTATACCCCATTCCCAAAATATGTTTGTGGTGAAATGTAAGATGAAGTTCTTTGACCATCTTCGTTTAAAGCTCTTAATAATTCATCTTCATATACCATTCTTAAAGCTTGTGTTCTGTCTGGTGATTTTTTGAAAGAAATAAAATAAGCTAAACCAGAAACCATACATGGCAAAAATCTGTAAACAACATCGGCTGTATTTGTGTAAGCTCCTGCGTCTTCAATTCTAGAAATATAATAATATTTTACGTAAGTATAGGTTGTGGCATCTGGAGTTAAATATAATGAAACTGTAGGTGTAGTTAATCTTCTCACATAATATTGAGAAGGCTGTCCAGTTGATCCTTTATTTGGGAGAGCAGAATAAGCTGATCTATCAATTTTTGTTAGTGAAACATCAGTGATACTTGGACCAATTCCTGTGCCCGTTGAAATATAAGCTTCAAGAACATCGTTACAATCGGAAGGCGCATTATACGTTGCCGTTCCAGCTGTTAACTGTTGTTCTTTTAATTTTATTTTCCAAAGGTGTATACCTCTGTTACCCCACTCAGAAAAAAGTAAATTTAAACTACGTCTTGCACTTTTAATATCATATCCACTGTTAGTTCTGATTCCGCATCTTTCGTATGCTTCCTCTATGATATCATCTATCGTTAAATCGAATGTTGTAGTGTTTGATGTAGCCATTTGTCATTATAATAAATCTTTGATGTAATCTCCGCCTTTAATGACATAGCTTTGCCCCGGTGCTAAAGATTCATCTTGAAGACCCATACCAGAAGTTCTAGCTGCGCCATATCCTCTTGTTGATACCGCTTGACCTTTGTTAGCTTTCATCATCTTACCTTTTTTGGCCATAGTAGATGCACCTGAGTAAGCTCCTCTACCCATTGCTTTCTCCATACCTTTAGATTCATCTCTTCTATCTTTTAAAGTTTGTGATTTAGCTTTATTTCTTACTCCTAGTGATTCATCAAGTCTTGCATTGTATCCTTGGCTAGCTTTGATTATCTTTCCTACTCTTGCTTTTTCTGTTTTGATTTCTTTAACAAGTCTTTTCTTTTCAGCTGCAAGATTTTTCTTGCCTTTTTTAGTGTAAGCTTTTTCTGCATCAACTCTACCAAGTTCTTCAGTATCATCAATCATTTTACCTACCTTAGCTTTTTTCATCATTTTGAAATCATCGCCAGAAATTTTGCCGTCTTTGTTTTTATCTAGTTTATGTTGTTTGCCTTTTAATGCCATAATTTTTCTCCTATATGTCTATCATACCACCGTAATACTTCTTGGTAAAGGTGGCAACGTTTTTTGGTTTAGGGCCTTGATTTCCTGCTGCCCTTTTTCTGGCTACAGCAGAGGCCTTTTCTCCTTTTGTCATCTGTGTGGCTTTTGCAAGGGGCACGCACTTCGGATACCTCCTCTTCGTACCCTCTGAGGATCCACGCCCACATTTTTGAAATTGCCCATTTTTTTTTGGAGCCCCAATATCTACCCAATTTTCTGAAAACCATTTGTTTAGTCCTCCCTTTTTAAAAGTTTTACTAAAACTAATACCTAAATTTTTTGCTTTACCTTTTTTTATACCTTCAAAAGTAATACTGCCTTTTTCATCACCTTTTGTAAAAGAAAGACCGATCTCACTATTTAAATTTCTTTTATCAATTTTACTAAAACCTTTTGAAACACTTGCTCCTATATTTGTATCTTTTTTACCGATATTAAATTCAACTTTTGGTTCAGTCACATAATCATCATCAAATACATTTACATTTCCACCAACAGTAACACCTTTTAAATAGTCAGGTAAAACTTTCTTTTTTTTCTTATCACTCATTTAATTAAATCTTTATAATAGTTACTTAAACTAGGATTAGAAACTTCATGACCTGCTAAATCACCTTGGATATAGCTTCCATCGTAAGGTTGCATTTTTTCAACAAAAGTTCCTTGTGATGCTTTTTTAGGACCCCAATCTTTTCGTTTAGTTCCAGATGGATCTTTAATTTTACCCGCACAAATTTTGCTAGCATATGCGTTAGCATATGCACTGGGGTAAACACGAAATTTTCTTTTAGCGGCCGCTTTGCCTCTAGCACATAGTTTTGTCATTGTGTCTAAGCCTCTTTCTGTTATATAACTTTTTTGATTTTACCACTTTTGAGCGGTATCGTCTACTTCTTAACTTTTTTGCTATGGGATTTGATTTTTTTGCCATACTTTGCTTTTATGACCCTTCTTCTTCCACTCCCAAGTCCCGGCCTTAATTGTCTTGCCATTTGTGCTCTGCCTATAGCCATTGTTTCTCCTTTAATCTAAAATTTCTTGGTGCCACATCATAACCCATTTGAATCATCCAAACTAGCCAATTGAATGTGGAAAAGAAATTATATTTTTGAAATGTATTACTTGAACCTATTATATCTAATGAAATATTAGGATCTTTTAAAACTTCTATCATAAGTTTTTGTCTATCGGACATCTCTAATTCATTTGCGTTATTCCAAAAAGGTGTATCTTTTTCATTCTTTACATAATGCATATTAATAAAATCTACTGACTCTTCAAAAAACATATTCATAACATGATTATACATTTGAGGATCTCTCTCGGTGTAATATAATTTTTCTATTCTTGAAGCGAAGTGATAAATACCTTCCATGATTAAGGCAACACCTGTACTTTCTAAAGGCTCAACAAATCCTGCAGATAATCCTATCTGAACAACATTTTGATGCCAGAAATTTTTATCATAATAAGGTGTCCAATCAATCATTCTGCATTTTGCAGGATCTACTCTGTTAGACCAATATTCTCTAAATTTATCTAGAGCATCTTCAGGTCTTGTAATTGATCTATTAAACACAAGACCAGTTCCAATTCTTGATTGTGTAGGAATATTCCAAACCCAACCACAACTTACTGCTTCTGAATTTACATATGGATTTTGTTCTCTTGCAATATCTTGATATTGAACATGACAAGCGATAGCTGTATCACAAATTAATCTTTTCTTAAGACTTTCTCTTTTTTTATTATTATTAAGTAAAGCTTTAAAACCTGTACAATCTAAATACAAATCAGCATTAACTTTTGTACCATCTAACAAATTTAATTGAGTTATGTAATTATTTTCATCTCTCTCAATATCCTTAACTTCAGAATCAATAAAAAGAATTTTATTTTTTAATTTTAATTTGATGTATAATGCAAGTAATGTGCAATCTACGTGTAAAGCATAACTATTTATTTTGCTTTCAACTACTTGTTTCTCTCTTACTGAAGTTTCATACAAAGATAAGACTTCATGTTTAAATGATGCTGATTGTCTTCTAGACCAATCATCAAAGCTACCTTTAAAATCAAAAGGATGCCAAATTTCATGATTATCAGATTTAAATTTTGGAAATAAAATACCTGCTTTGTTAACTGATTGTATTTCATTAAACCATTCATATCTTGCAAGACCACAAGATTCCATAAACTTTTGAAAATTTAAAAGTGTACCTTCTCCTACACCAACTGGTGTTCCTTTTTGTTTATCTATTAAAATAATTTTCATGTCAGGAAACTGTCGTGATAAATAAGCAGCTGACAACCATCCTGATGTGCCTCCTCCTACAACTGCTATTGTTTTTATTAACTTCATGACAAATCGAAAGATATAGATATTCTATCTGAGTTAGATAAATTTGGTGTTACCTTATGTTCAGCCCAAGATGGAAATAAAAAAAGTTCATCCGCTTGTGGTTTTATATTCCATGTACCTGCATTAAAAGCATTGTACTTTTTTATTTTTATTCCATTAAAATGACACCAAGCAAAATTAAAATCGGGAACATTATGTGTTAAAGAAAAATTTCCTGAGTTTTCTGGAACATCTACAAAGTAAACACCTGAATAAATAGCGTTAAGATGCTTGTGTCTTTCGTTAAAATCTTTTGGTCCATTTACATTAGCCCAAATTTGTTCAAGCTTATATTTAGGTTCAATTTCTATACCAATTGAATAACGTGTTGCAACGCCTTTTAAAATCTCAATAAATTTCTGTAGCTCTTCATTAGGTTTATGTTGAAGATCATTCGATTGCCAACCTCCTACATTTGTAAGTGTTCTACCATCATTCATTTTTTTTGTATTTAAAATAAATTTTTTTAATTTTTTTAAATCCATTCCTACTTCAGTCATGTGAAGCACAGGGGTTGCAAATAATGGTAATATTTTTTCAGCCATCAGAAATAATTAATATTTATATTTATCCTACATTTTGCATTTGTGCAACTTGTAGAATTATGTGGTTTAGAAGCATCAAATAATAACAATCTGTTTGCTACACTATCAATTTCTTTTCCATTTTCTAAAACAGTTTTACCATCATTAGAATTTATATAAAAAATTGCTCCATTGTGTTTAAATGGATAATCAATGTGTGGATTATGATCAAATCTTTTCTCTGTTTTCATATAAAGATTTCCTTTAACTCTTATTAAGGCTTTAGGGTTTAATTTTTTAAGTAAAGGTCCAACATACTTTTGCATTTGAGAATGCCATTGTGAGCCATCGTAAAATAAATGTGTAAAATATGTATCTTCTTGGTCTCTGCTTTCGTCCCCTTGTCCAGCTATTCTTTCTTGCATGAACCATGGAAACCAAGTGCCTTCTAAAAATTGTAATACTTTGAAATCCTCATCACTTAAGAAATTATCATATATCTGATACATAAAAATTATAATTTATTACTATTCGTCTTAAACAGTCGGTTTGACCAATAGCTCTATGCTTTAACATAGAATTAAAACTTAAAAAAGTATTTTCTTTTGATTCTTGGCTGTGTATTGGATTGGGTCTTGTATCAACATCTACTTCTGTAAGACCATTGCAGGTATTCATATATAAAATTCCTGTTGTTGAATTTTCATCAAGTAAATCAACATGCCAATCAGAAATAACTTTTTTAGATCCAATTGGATTATACATGCAATTGGCTCGTACATTATAAAGTTCTATATTAGGAATATGTTTAACTGAAGGTAAAATATAATCTTTGTAAAAAGGTGATAGAACATCGCCTCTAAAATAAAAATTATGATACCAAAAACCACTATCTTCTTTTGTGGTTGCACTCTTGTTTGGATTGGTTACCATAGCATCTGCATAGTACCAATTAAAATTAGATGAAAATAATAATTCTTGTAATCTTTTAAAATGTTTTTCTTCTACCCAATTTTCTTTGAGTGAAATCATTCTATTATTTGAGTAGCAGCACCTAATATTGGTTTATACTTTACTCGACCATCTTCTCTATAAGCTCTTAAATAAGAATGTCTTGGTGATGAATCAGTATAACTACAATGTACCCAACCAGAATTTTTTTCTGCTGGATTCCAAAATTCTAAAATTAATTGATCATATTCTAGATGTGTATGGATCCAGTCACTAAGCTCAGCATTAGAAATTCCAATAACTTCGAAGTCGGCCGCTTCTGCACGGGCGTGCTGCGAGTTTACGCTGCTGCCGATAGCAGTACACAGCTCTGGGCTACGAAATCCGCTTGTGACCTTTACTCTACCGAAATGATCACGCACTGGCTGTAAAATTTTTTCACACAAAGTTGTAAGCTTTTCTATTTGTTCTGCACTAGGATTATTATTTATTCCTTTACGTATTGCAGTATCTGACTTAGTTAATTCTGATAAACTAAAATTTCGTGACAGGTTCATTTTATTCCCTCCTTCATAACAAATTTTTTGAAGTTTGAAAACGTTTTTCCAAACTTATTATTTAACTCCCTCTCCTCAAACTTAACATTTAGCTTTTGATCATTCAACGGTGTAATCATGAACAAAGGAGTGCCTTTTTTAATGTGTATTTCTTTACAGGCTTTTAACATAGGCATAAAAAAATTTAATTCTTCTTTATAAGCATCAGATATTAAACCCGGTAAAATTTCACATCCGTTAAATTCATATGTATTTGCATGACATAATAAAGGCACGTTAGAATCCATAAAAATTTGAGGCCTTATTTTTAAAATAAATTTATATTGTGGCTGATCTATAAAATCTAAAAATTGAAAGTTTTGGTGTAAGTGTAAAAAATTATTTGCAAGTTTTACATCGGTAGTGCCTATATGTGCTTGTACAATTCCTTTATCATCAAAAATAATATGTAAATCAAAAGGTAATCTAAAGACCATTGATCTTTTAAAAAGAGTTATAAAGCCAGAACAAGTTTTTATATTTCTATGTCCTTGGTACCATATCTTATCATTAGTTACTTTATTAGGAATCTTCTTCCAATATTCAGGAAGATTAGCTGGCATCATTGAAAATGTTTCTTTCAACTCTTCTAGAGTATAACTAAAGAAACTATTTTTAATTGTATAAAAAATAATTTTGTTTTTTTTAAAGATCATTCAAATGTTTCATCTTCAGCTCTTTTCTTCTCATCTATATCATAAAACATTCGATCTGTATCTTCAGAAATTAATCCTTTATTTTCAACATTCCATTCAGTAGTTTGGACTTTATAGTCTGGCCAAGATGTATCAGTAGTATAACTAGAAACGTTCCACAAAATACGATTATTAGGCTGAGCTGCATAATTACCGTTATGAAGAGCCAGTATATGCGCACACTTGTGTTCAAAAGGAATTTCGCTATGCTCAGTATCCAGAATGTTACTTTCCGGGTGAGCCCAATCAATAGTGAATAAATAATTGCCACCATAAAATTTTTTGTCTATTCCTTTGTATTTACCTTCTTCACCAATTAGATAGTCAAAGCAATGGACACTAGGATAATAACTGAAACTATTCCACAATTCCAACTCGTGCGGCTGCATATCAGGCACTTGGGATCTATCATAACGTTTTTGGAAAAACGCTGAGATAGGCAACCTCCAAAAACATGCACCGTTTGGTAACATGATGTTAAATAAGATTGCATAACCCGGAATTGAGGTGATACCGAAGACCACGCATTCCATATCTTGTCCTTTATATTTTTCATCCATGTCATAAAGATATTCCTTCCTTAATTTACAATATATAGGGGGTATATTAGCATTGAGATACGACATTCCAAATATCTACCTAAATTTAAATTAAAAATCAAAGACTTATTTGTCCAATATCTTAATTATTTTTTTTCGGTCCATATATATTTCTGTTTGAGCCTCTACCTTTTTACAAGAGAACACAACTCTTTCAGGATTTACCTCGTTCTGCGCAATACGCTTGGATTTCAAGCAATCGCTGAGGTTCGGTTTATATACATGCTCTATCATCGTTCCGTTTAAAGTTAAGATTAATGCAAATACAGTTTCTATCATTTTTTATAATTATCCAATGTTATTATATCTGGATTCTCCTTCATATATTGTTCTTTTAATACTGTCCAATAACTTATTTTAGGGTCAAAATCTCTGTCGTTATCAAAGTTAGATGATGATATTACACCCACTTTCATACACATATTAATTAGTTCTGCAAACTCTGGTGGTGGAGGATTAATTCTAGGGACTCTCTTACACTCTTTGATAACTTCTAATTGTGTTTTAATTTTCATTTGCTTTTCTTGTTCAGCAATAAACTCATCGGTGCATGCTGTACCTAAATATTTTCTGTACGTAAATCTTAACATTCTATCATCATCAGTTCCTTCATAATTACTACTAGGATTATAATGATTGTAATTATATGTGTCGTCTCTTTGTTCTATAGAAACATCAAAACTACCTTGAGCACACGTGTTTGTACCATTGTTTAAATATTCGTTTCTAGCTTCTGCTGTTGTACACAGCAAAAAACTAACGATTAAGATCTTTAATATCGTACGCATGTTCTCTTACCTGATCTGCTAGTTGTCTATATAAATTTTCTGCCATCTCCCACGTTGCTTCAGCTGCAGATAATCTTGTAGCAACTTCAGTTAGCTTATCTTCTGCTACTGTTAAATCCCTTGATAAATTAATGATAGTTTGTTTATTCGCTTCAATAGTATCAGTTAAACTTAATACATATCTAACTGATGTAAATGTTCCAGCTAATATAGCTGCCACAACAGGAACAATTACTATATTCTTTTTTACCCATTCAAATCTAGATAATTTATTTTTTTTCATTATTGATGACCGTTCCCATTTCTAATTATTTTCTCTACGTCTTCAGTTAACTTCTCAGTTCTTTTTTTTAAAAATTCTATGTTAACAGCATTGTTCCTCATACCTTTAATCTCTGCTTCTACATCCTCTAATAAACCACTAACGTGTTCTACAATCATAAATAATTCTGCCTCGCCAGCAGATTGTCCTAATTCACCCCGAGGGTATTTGATTCTAAACTCTGAATTAGCTTCTAAATCTTTTTGCATCAATTCTATTTTTGTTGCGTGTTGATTTAATTTCTCATTTATACCGAAATAAGCCCATGTGCCAATTGCGACCATGCAAATCAAACTGGCAACCGTCTTCATAGGCATTTGCACGGCTGCCTCTTCGCTTATTTTAAATGGTTTATTTGCCATAATTAACTCAATATTAATACAATTAGAATAGCTAGTAAAATTACACCTTGATATTCATTTGGCTTAGATTTAATTTTGCCTTCAATTTTACTTAACCATATTCTTAAAAATTCTAACATTTCCATCTCCTTCTTGCTTGTCTTAATCTTGAGTTAGGATCTTTTGCCGCTTTAGGAAACTTCTTCATTTGTCCTGCACTTCTTGCACAGAATGATTTACGTCTCTTGGCATCTTTTGATCCAGCTTTAACTTTACCAGTTACTGCTGTTTTTAATTTTGACCCCGGATTATCTCTTCTATACTTTGCCACTCCAGCTTTGGTCATACCAGCACCAGAGTCTGTGGATCTAAAATATTTTTTTGTTTTAGGCGGTTGAACATCACCACCTTTTTTTAGATTTAACAATTCAAAAGTATACTGATCCATAACTCAACATTTTTAATTTGACGAATAACTATCCGTTTTGACCAGTTAAATTTGGTCCCGAATATTTATCAGTCAATAATGTTACTGCTTGTATATTAGTGGCAGTTGAACAAAAAACACCTTGAGTAAATAAGATCCCGTCTTCAGGTAAAGAAAAGTTTACAACATCACCAGTTGGAACATCTAATTGTAAAAGAGTTGTTCCAGTTTTTTCTGTTGTCGTCATAACTAAACTTCCAGCTCCGCCACCATCAGATGCAACAATAATACCTCTTAGTCTTACAGGTTGAGTTATAATTGCACCAGCTCCTGCTGCTGTAAATCTTGTAGCTTGTATATCATTTTTAAATGACATTTATCCTCCTTTGCGGTGCTCCCGAAGGAGCACCAATTTTATATATTAGTTAGACTCTTTCCCGTCATCTTTCACATAGTAGTGTAAGATTCCAGTAATTGTTCCACCAGCTGCTGCTGATGCACCTTGTCCACCAACAATTTTTATTCTTTCAGTTGCTGGAAGATCAACGTTTCCTAAGTCAACACCTGCAGTAGAGTCGCCTCCCCACACAGTTACAACTGTGCCTGCATCTGCATCGCCTTCATTGATTAAACCATCAACATTAACAAAGTTTGTTCCACCATCGAAATCAGTGTAACCCATGTCAATTGTAGGTGTTGCACCGCCTGTAGCATCACCGTTAAAAGTGATTCCAGTTACGATAGCATTTTTTGGAAGCACAACTTTTCTTGTGTCCGTTGCTGAAACTTGTACGTCAGTTCCTTGAGCTGCTGTAGGCAAAAAATAAAATTGTGCCTGTAAGCAAACAGAACCTGCGTAAGTTTCTCTTTTATTATCTCCTCCGTTAGATCTAACGTTAGATAAAAAAGTAGTATTAGCCATAATTTCCTCCTGTGTATAGCTTAGTTATGCAGTCTCTATACCGTCCGCCTAGCCGGTCTACATAACAGTTAACTAGGTAATTGTATTATACATAAAAAAAGGGGCGATGTGAACACCGCCCCTTAATGATTAATATTATTAGATAATATTAGCTAGTTGGTAAGTTTCCGTTACCAAATACACATCTTGGATCAGAAAATCCGTATGAGTATCTTTCTCTAGCTTTGAATCTAACGTTACCTGTATCGAAGTCACCTTCAATCGCTGTTTTGATTGGTGCTCTAACAAAGTGTTTGAAACCGTTAGGTACATCAGTCAATAAGAAGAATGAGTCTGTGTCAGTTAAAAAGTTATTAACTCTGTAACCTTGTGGGACCATTCCCATTGATGCGATTGCGTTGATATCGTTATCAGCTGTGCCGACTCTTTGAGGAGATCTCATCAATCTCTCAGCTGTAAATTGTAATTCTTTTGGAATTATCATCTTCACGCCTTGAGTTGCGATTCTTAATCCTCTTTCATCAACAAAACCTGCGATATCGATTAACGACTGTTCTAATGAAGTTTCGTTAAGATCTGCAGCAGTTGCTAGAACGTTTGAGAATGTACCGCCAGTTGCAAGTGGGTGATCGTTAGCTATTAAAGGCTTTCCATCTCCACCTGTTACAGCAGTAAATTGCGCTTGGTTCAATACGTTTGCAGCTTTAACTTGCTTCGTATTAGACATTGATCTTGCAAGAGCTCTTGTGTATCTCGCTGCAAGTCTGTCGTATAGGTTATCTTCAATTGCTTCTTCAGTGATAGCAAATGCTAAAGCAATAGTTTCGTGAGTGTATCTTGCAGTGAACGTTTCGTTCGCTTGATCGAATACTACTCCTGCACCTTCTTGTTTTACCGGTGCACCTGCGAAACCACTTAACATTACTTCTTCTTCGAAAGCTCTGTCAGATGTTTCAGTTACGTAAATCTCTTTATCTTGATTTTCGTATCTATTATATTCCAGTCCAAACAAGGCGTTTAAACCGGGCTCTAGTTCTTTTACTAGTTGTGATCGTGATATAGCCATAGTTTATTCTCCTTATGCTAGTCCTGTTCCACCTTGACGGTAGAAGTGGTTATTGATTCTAACTAGAATATTGTTATTTACAACTCCAGCTTCACTGTTTGCAGGTTCTTGAGAGATATCTATTGCTTGCACAACAAATGTCCCCGCTGTACCGCTCACTGAGTGATCTAGCTGTACTTGTGATATTCCAGTTATTGTAGAACCTCCGCCAGTTGTGACCGAATAGTTCTTATATAAGTCAGCTACTGCAAAAGCACCATCTGAGTCCATTAAGAAAACTGCATCTGGGTCGTCAACAATGAATGCTGTAATGTCGCTTGCCGCAACACTTCCCGGATAGAAGTTTTTGAACGTAGGCTTTTGTGTAGTTGGATCAGTATAAAAACATCCGTTAAACACACCCACAACAGCGTTTGAAGTATTACCAGTATGTCTCTCAATATGACCAGTTGACGTAGGTATTACTAAGTCACCTTGGTATATCGCAGTTCCATAATTGTTTTTTACTCTGTATCTGTTTTGGGCTCCAACTAATGGGGTTCCGTCTAGTTTTCTGTAAGGTCTTAGACCAAACTTTTCACTTACGTTTGCCATATTTATTGTCCTCTTTTATTAACGTTGTTTAAATTGACCCTTGTAGGTATTGCAAATCTACTTCTTGCTGCCCCCACCAAAGGTTACTCTACTCTGCCTTTCAATATTGATTGGCATCGCAGGGTTCTGTTCCTTCATAAGTTCTCGATCAACAGCGTCTAGTCTTTCTTGAGTCATTCTTTTAAAATACTCAGCACGTTGTATCAACAACTCTAAAGGTATCCTTGCCAGCACAAGGCCTCCAATTCCAACATGCCCCTGATATTTACCTTCGTTAATAACTGGGTATTTGTTCGTGCCGATCTCTTTTTTAATTTGATCTACAGTCACAAAGTCCCATCCTTCACGAAGCTTTTTAGATACATTAGATGTATCTTCAAAACCTTGAACAGTTACTCTTATCCATCGATGAGCATAACCGTTCGGTGCAGGTGGCGCATCCAAACTGGATGGTTGAACCCAAACTTTTTTCTGCTCGTTAGCAGATCTTTGTTCAGATTCTCGTGAAGTTGTATTAATTGTTTCTTTTGTCATTTATCCTCCTTCACGTATCTAGCGTATTCCTCTAGTGGCACCCCAAGTCGATTAGCAATAGCTACCTGTGATTTGGTGAGTTTCACAGTTCTGCGTCCTTGTTGAGAACGACCAGCTGAGGCAACAGTTTGGACGGGTTTCTGTTTCTCTTTAGTTGGCTCGTCATCCTTAGCATCAAAACTTCCCGGAAAATACTTTCGGAGTCTTGAATTAACTTCATTATAATACTCGTCACTATCCATTGCAATACCCTCTTGAGCAATATTGTTATGAATTGTGATAGCAGCATTAGTCATGACTTCATCAGTACCAAACCACGCATTATCTTCAGCCCACTTCTTAGCTTTAGGCGTAATCTGTGCCGGTGTTTGTGCTATTTTTGAGGTTTCACTTTCAACGTTTGTTGTTTGTTTTTCTTGTTGTTTTTTTTCTTCCTCACGATTAGCTAACTCAAGTCTTGCTTTTTCTTTTTCTACAGCAAGTTGGGTTAACTTATCATTTGCCTCCATTAATTTCTGCGGATCATTTGCTTCGATTGCAGATTTCATAGCGACTTTTACTTGCTCTCTTTGTGCATCAACTCTAGCATCTAATTCTTTAAGATACTGCATATCAGTTTCTTGATATTTAGTTGCGGTATCATCAAATTTAGATTTTAAGCCTCTTGCATATTCAAGAGCAGCTTTTTCTCTTCGCTCAGCCTCTTTCTTTTGAAACACAAGTTTATCAATTCTTTTTTGATAATCTCTATTGTGTTTAACTAAGTTTGGCTTCTCATCCTTAGTATCTTCATCAGATGTTTCACGTGAAACATCTTCAGTTTTTTCTTCTTCTACTTCGATTTTAGGTTTTGATTTATCATCCTCTTCTTTTTCTTCTTCGTCTCTTTTGGGATGATCAGTATATCCTAGATCTACTTCTCCAACATTTAGATTTGGAGCTTCTTCTTCTTTTTTAGTTTCTTCCTTAACTTCAATGTCTTGTGCTTTTACATTGTCAGTATCAAGTTCAACTTCTTTTTCTTTTCTTAATAACGCTTCAGCGCTATAGTCTTTTTTGACTTCTACATTAGCCATGTTTATCCTCCTTTAGAATAAATGGAGAATATCTTCTGGCTTTCTTATCTTTCCTATTATCTCATCGTCATTAAGAATACGGTGTTCACCGTACTTTGTTTGAAATCTAGATCCTGAGTATCTACCATAAATTACAAATTCGCCTGTCTTACACCAAGGACCATTTGGGAATTTCTCTTTGTCTTTATAACAAAGATCACCCATCTTAACTACTAAGCCAACAACAGTTGTCATTGCAATTTTTTCATTGGTTGTGTCTGATAAATATAAACCACCTTTGGTTTTTTTATTTCCAGACCATGGACGAACACATAATCGATATCCTACAGGAGTCGGTATGATTTCAAGATATTCTTCAATGCCTTTGGGATCTGTTGGAATTTGAGATTTTACCTCTTCCTTTTCTTTTTCTTTTGAAAAAGTTAAGGGTTTAGGTTTAATCAGTTCTACCATCGTTATCCTCCTTTTGCAGGTTTTTAATATCCTGAAGCAGCTCTTCAAGTGAGCTGAGTCTGCCACGAGCATACATTAATTTTTCTACAGTATCAACCCCATAGCAGATGTGGTCCTTCGTTGAGTCTATTTTTTTCTGGATCTCATTTTTAATCGATTGTGCAGTATTGTAATCAAGTATCATATTTTTTAAATACGGCTTTGTTTTTACCCATATGTAACACTTTAAAATTATAAAGTAAAAATATATGTCCGCATAAATTCCAGTTATATTTAGGGTAATCATCTAAAATAATCAAGGAATCTTTTCTAGATCTTTCAGCAAAGAATATAATTTCTTTGATAACATCTATTGTTTTGTGTGGTCCATCTAAGTGTACTAAATCGTAAACGTTCTTGATTTGTTTTGTTTCATCATAAATAGGTACACCATCGTGAAACCTATGCATAAATTCATCATCACCTATATTAAACAAAGTAAAATTAGGATAATCCAAATCTTTAAGTAATTGTAATTTCATTGAATTGGTATAATCACATCTGTAAGAACCAGACTCATCATAATGTTGATAATCTAAGTTACCATATGGATCTACACCAATATGCCAATGTTTTTTATCTTTGAAATTTTCAAGAATGATATGAGAACCTTTACCTTGTCTTACACCGATCTCTAATGTTAAGGGATCTTCTACTTTGATAAGCTTACAGCACTTTTCAATTAACTCATATTCGGTGCTGTCACCTTCGATCATTTTTTGCCGTTACGGAAGATTTGTGTTCCCTTTATTCCAAAAATACTCGCAACGACAAGAATCCACAAATTTGTGAACCATGACGGGAGCGACTGGAAATATTCGAAAAAGAGTTTTACTTTCTCCATAGCGGTTGGATCGTCTGACATCACTGCCCACATTAACACAATTATGGGCGCAGAAATAATTATTAAAACGAATTCATCCTTGTAGTCGTTTTGACGAGCCTCTAACAATTTTCCTTGGTAAGCTTCCTCACCTCGGGCCATCTTTTCTGCATGCATCAATTGTGCATCAGACATCGCCATCTTCGTTCTCTGCTTGTTAGCGTAAATTTTACTTCCCGCTTGTAATGCTATTTTTGCTAAACTAAACCATGCCATTATATTGTCCTTATATATTTTAATTTTTCATTAGCGTCTACAACTTTTTGTAACAGTTTATCTACTTCTGTCAAATGTTGTGGATGTTCACCAATACCAACTGGTTGTTCAAGATAAATTTTTACAGTAGCTTCCGCTTCGGCCATGTCAGCCTCGTATTTTTTTTCTAAAGCATCTAATATAGCGCTTTTAATACTCATCGGGTTCCTACAAATTTATGTCCTTTTATTGCCTTACCCATTCCTCTTATACCATCTGGCCGATGTGGACAAGAGTTTAAATATTTTTTTGTCATCTTACCCTTACGCATTTTTACTGGAGGGACTTGAGGATTTGGTCCTCTTGTTGGTGGAATTGTTCTTGTTAAACCGCCTTTATCATAAGCTTGAAAACCTTCTAAAAAAGTATTTTTCTTTTTTTGCGTAACTGGAGAAACTGGTTTAGTAACACATGGAGGCATTGTCCCGTCTGGGCACCTTTGAACATTATCATTATCCCCACCTTGAGATCTTGGTGGTTTATTTCTGTTCATATATTTATTAAAATCTGTTTGAGAAACTTTACCTGCCTTTAATCTATCTTCCATTTCAATATCTTGTCTTAGATCGCCAAGAGATTTACTTTGACTTTTTGTCATTCCTGTTTTTGATTTACTTAATTGACTTCCTATTTCTCTAATTGAATCTTTATCAAATGAAGAAGTTTCTTTTGGTATATGAAATGCTTCTGCAAAAGCTCCTGTAAATCCTATTGGTATTCCTCCGATAGTATCAAATTTTTTATCAACCACTCCTAGTTCTTTTAAATTACTAGCTTTAGTTCTTTCTGTAAATTTTTTCATACCTTTATGTCTAAATTTTTGTAGAGTAGACATTTCTTTTTTCTTTTTTTCTATATTTAAAAGTTCTTTTGTATATTTTTGATGAGCAAAATTAGAAGGTACAGTTGCTGATAAAGTTCCAGTGTTAATAGATGGTCCAACTGCATCGGGAACATTAGTTTTTGTACTACCGCTACCGTTACCGCTTTTGTTTACATTTGTTTTCTTTTCGCCATAATAACCAGAACCTACGTCAAATCTTGAATGACTATGATCTGAACCTTTATTTGATGATTTAGTTCCATATGCTTCACCTTCATAATCAAAACCACCTTTTTTAAATTTAGGAATTTTTTTTGTATCTAATAAACCACCTAAGCCATATTTTTTTTCCCATGCTTTTGCAATTGATGGTTTGTTTATATGAAGATATCGTCTTTGCTTTTCAGATTTAAATGGCATTATTTATCCTTCTTAGTTCTTCTATCTTCTGCAGTTCTTCTCATTCTTTCAACTTGAAGTCTTGCTTCAGCTATATCTCTAGCTTGTTTTAATTTTGTATCTGCAACTCTAATTCTTTCTGCAGCTTGATCTTCGTTGTTTTCTAATTTCATTTTTTCAACATCCATTTTTTCTTCTAATTCATTTTCACGAATGTCATTTGAAACCATATCTTGTTCAGCTTTTCTTTGTAGATCCATTGCTTTTAAATCTAACTCTCTTTGTTTCAATGCAACTAAAGGATCTTGGTTTTGAGCCATACCTTCTTGAGATGCTAAGTCCATTGTAATTTCTGCAACTCTTGCAGCTACCATTGCATTAATTTGTACTTGAGCTGACTGAGGATCCGCTTGAAGCATTTGTTGCATGTTTGGATCTTCAGAAATCATAGCACCTACTTCACCTTGAGCTAATAAAGATATGTGTTGAGATATATGAGCTTGTAAAGCTGTATAAACTTGTGGATTAATTTGAACCATTCTTGTTGACATAAAAGCTCTGTGAGCATCTATGTGAGCCTTATGATCTTGGTCTGGAAAAGCCATTAAAGGTTGCATCTGTAATGCTTCCATATTTTCAGTAGCCGGATCTTTTGGTGTTGGTTTGTATTCTGGTTTTAAAACTTGATCAATATCTTTTGTACCTAATGCTTCGTAAACTCTTCTGTATGCTTCTCTAATGTTATGCATTAAAGGATTTGATAAAGCTATTTTTAAATTTTCATTTGCCATTGTAACTCTTTGAGCCATAGAATAAATATTTGGATCTGCTACTGGTAAAACATCTACTCGGTCATCAAAGTCTTTTACTTTAACCATTCTATCTGCACCATAAACTGCATAAGGATAAACTGGCGGTAAATAAGTTTGAAATACTTTAGCAAGTAATCTAAATTCTTTTCTCATTGATGAGTAAGATCTTTTGTGTATCGCACTCATGACTCTTGAGCCACGCTCCAGCAATGCAACAGTAGTACCGACTGCTCTGTTCTGTGCATCATTACCCACTGCTTGATCAGTGATAGAAGCAAACTTTTGGCCTGCACCTACAACAAAACCTAATAATTGAAATAATGTACCTGATGGTTCTTTAAAGGGTAGTATTTGAAATTGATCCTTAATATTTCCACCCGGTGCATCTACATCTCTAAATTCACCCGGTTGATAAGGTTGCTCATCATCTCTTATTCTAATACCTCTAGATTTAAAACCTGCTGGTAAGTTAGCTAGAGTTCCCGCATCGATTAACTGTCTTAAAGTTTGAGTAGCAGATTTAGATAAACCACCAATCATATGAGTTAAACCTAAACCATAAAAACCTAGACCCGGTAAAAATTTAAATTGTACAAAATATTCTTTTCTTTTTTTAGTTTCATCCATCATGTCATAATTTCTGTAGATGGATAATACTTCTTGTGATCCTTCATCAATTGTTACAATGTAAGGAATTTTTACTCTCTTAGGCGCATCTTGTATTTCAAATTCTTCTATATCTAAATCAACATGCATTTCTAAAATTGAAAAAGTATATTGTCTATCAGCTGTAGGAGTTATTCCTTCAATCTCTTCGTATTTCTTTTGTATTTGTGTTTTTTCAGGTTGCGCTGGTTTTAATTCAACATCTCTATAAAAACCTGCTTCTTGTTTTTTTAATACTTCGTTCTCACCCATTTTTAAAACATGAGTAATTCTTTCACATTCTGTAAGATCTGCAGCGTAATAAGGTACTACTAAATCTTCTGCAGGTATAAATTTAGAAACTGCTCTTTGTGCAATTTCATCATAATAAATTTTTTTGAAAGTTGATCCTGCTAATGCAAGATAAAATAACATTTGATCAAACTCAGGAACATACTCATCCATCTTTTCCATGATTTGATAATTCATAAACTCTTGGACCCGTGAGGCTTGGTTGGTTGTAGCATCGTCCTCAAGACCAAGGACCTTGCACCTTACTGGACCATCAGCGGGTAATAATTCTTTGTAAGCTTGTGCTTGAAACTGTGTAACTGCTTCTGCAAGTAATGGATGCGTAACGGTAGACGCTCCTTTGAATGGTCTTGTAGCATCCATATATTTGAAACCTAATAGATCTAAAGATTGAGCATAAGATGTTTCCCAATCTTTTCTAGAAACTCTATCTCTTTTGTATTCGTCTATTAATGTACTTGCTATTTTTTTTAATACTTCATCTGATAAATCTTCAGCAATGTTTTTGTAGAAAAGCTCAGTTACATTCTCAACAACCTCTGCACCAGATGGTTGCTCTGTACCTTCAACTTCAACATTAATTTCTTCTGTCTCTGTTGGAGTTGTCTCCTCAACAGTTATTGATTTATCAATTTCAGCCATTAGAACGTCTGTGTATATAGTTTACCGTTTAGTTTCGTGTTTACTTCTACACCACCTCTAGCCTTAAGTATACCACCTTTTTTCTTCTTTTGGGTTCTTGAGCCTAGTAGGTATTTATTAGCTAATTCTTTCATACCACCAGAAGTTTCGCCTCTTTTGATTTTCATTGCTTTTTTGTAAGCTTCTTTATTTTCATATAGCTTACCACCAGTTGAAATTTTTCCATCTGATAAAACATTGATTGCTTTTTGATTCAAGTCAGAAACTTTTTTACCATCCTGATAAATTCCTACTGGGTATTTAGAATCAGATTTAAGATTGATAAATTTTGTTTTCTCATTACCAATTCCTATATCTTTGCCGTCTTTTGTTACATTTCCAATTTCATCTACTTTTAATCTTGGAAATTTTTTCTTAATTGCTTTTTTGATAGGTGTTTTTTTGTATGGACCATAGTCTTTGTTTTTGATTAGACCATGACCATCATCAGCAGTCACGCTTGATTGCATAGCTTTTGCATCCATGACTCCTTTTAACTTAGAAGCACCATAAAGTGCTGCTGCACCTAAGATTGCTTTTCTAAGTCTTTTTCTTGTTTTGGACATAATTATCTCCTTTTAATAATATACGTATTTTCTTTTACGATATTTCTCTACCTCATCCTCGTCAGAATAAGTTGATACGAAATATCCTTGACGGTATCTTAACATAGCCTGAGTGGTACTATCAACATAATCATCATTCTCGCCATGAGGGAATGATGCGCATTCTTCGATAACTTCTTCAGCGAATCGCTCATCTCTTGGATACCAGACTTGTTTTGATTCGAATATAGGAGCACAGGCGTTGACCCGTGCGTGTTTGTCTTTTCCTCGTCCGGGTGTAAAATCCATAACAGGTATACCCATTCTACGAAATTCTTGTAGTAAGGGTTGACCGCTAGCTTTAGCTTCAATGATAACTGTTTCAGGTTCCCAGTATTTATATTGTTCTAAAGCGACTTGTTTTAAATCTGGAAATTCGTATTTGCCCCGTAAAGCATCGATAAGAATTATTGCATCAGGGGCCCCGTCCCAAGGTTGAAAAACTCCCCATGTTGTAATTGCAGAATAGTCAGAAGTTTCTTTAGCCGTGAAGGCTGTGTCGTAACTCTGGATTACATGTTTTAAATGTGGAAGCTTCCCGGGCCATGGTTGCCACCATTCTCGTTTTAAAATTGCTCCTTCTTCGGAAGTTGGATTTTGTTGATATTGTGCTGACCAGTTTCTAACGGACAATGACGCTTTGACCTTTTCAAGTTCTTCGAAAGACCAATACTCTGGCCACACAGGATCTACATCATCAATCAATGCAGGAAATGAAATGTGATGCCATTTATCTGCTTTAGGTTCTGTTTGTGATCTTATTAATCTACCAGTTAGGTCATCACTTGCCCAACGAGTCATTACTAAAACAATAGATCCACCGGGTTGTAAACGCTGTCTTGGTCCAGACAAATACCAATCGAAAGTTCTTTCCATAGCAGAATCGGACAAGGAATCTTGTTCCGTGTGTGGATCATCGATGATAAGCAAATCCGCCCCTCGTCCTGTGATAGAACCGCCAACCCCCGCTGCATAATATTCGCCCCCATGATTTGTCTCCCAACGGCCTTTTGCTTTACTATCTTCTCGGAGTTTAACATCTCCAAAGATCTGTTTATAGACTGGACTGTCAATTAAATTTCTTACCTTAGATCCAAACCTTGCAGAAAGTTCGGCATTGTGTGAAACCTGCATTAATTTCATTTTGGGAAACTTCCCTATGATCCATGCAGGAAAATATACTGAAGCAAATTCAGATTTAGTATGACGTGGAGGCATATTTACAATAAGCCTTCCTTTTTTATCTTTTGATATCTTAGTAAATTCGCTAGCAATGATCTGATGATGGCCCCACTTAGAAGGTTCCTTTTCTTCTCTACAGATGAAATCTGGCCAGACTTCTTTGACAAAATACAAAAAGTTGTCCTGACATAATTTAATATGTTTAAGCCACACTTTCTCGAGCCTCAAACGAAGCTGATCTGTGGTTAATAATTTTGCATCACCCTGCTCAATTTTGTTTTCCATGGGTCCCCTTTTTATATCAAATCGTTTGCCACTATACTACATCTATTTGTCAGGACAGGTTTAGGTAAAAATGTGAAACTGTTAGGTTTTGTAGGAAAAAAAATTTAAAATAAAAATTTTCGATTTTTGGGTTTTGGTTGGTACCTCTATTAAAGCCCCGCCCGTCAGGGCGGGGCTTAGTCTCTAGATTATTCTTAATAAAGTTAGAATAATAAACATGGTTAAAATAAACCATATATTGAAAAATACGGTTTCCATGTTCATGTTGTCTGCTCCAGATATTTGATTCGCTGGTCAATTGTCTTTTGTACTAACTTAACAAAGTTAAACCAGTTTTGATTATTTGGAGTCAGTTTAAATACGAAGACATTTGAATCAAGCCCATTGTCCGCATTTACTTTGACCGTTGAGGGAATCTTTGTTCCAGTCTCAGTCGGGGTTAAATCCCCGACTTTGACCTGATACCCTTTATATTTAAAAGGAATCATTATTTTTTAATCCTTTTATATTTAGTTCTTAATTCAGTAGATTCACCGCCTACTAAAAAAGACTCATAGATTTCAGGGTGTTTTTCCTTGAAATCTTTTATATTAAATCTGGTTGTATTCTTTTTAACCAGTTCAATTGAGCCTGTATAACTTTTATGATTAAAAGTAATAAAGCCCTGATTCTCTTCAACTATAGGTAGAGTCTCTTCTTTAATCTCTATCCATTGTTTAGAGTATTCCTTCCTTAACTGGTTAATCTTACAAGCATTAAACAGTTTTAAGGTTGTTGCATTTGCAACTTGCTTTTTTGTTTTTTGTTGTGTTGACATTGTACCTCCATTTTTAGTTTTATATGTCATGTCCCATTTATATGGGACATATAAAAACAAGTCAAGAAAAAAAATTATTTTTTTATTTTTTTTAACAGTGTTGCAAATATGCAACACTGTTCATGGTTTGTTCTCTCTTTAGAATCATTCTAAAAAACTGAGATTAACAATATTAAAATTATTATTGTAGTTACTGGCCAAAAAATAAAGCATCTTAAAAGAACAGCAATGAAGGACTCCATCAGGCCGCCTTGATAAATTTATTATTTATTTTACGTCCAGCGCCTTTAGCTATTAGGCCAATGATCACGCCCCCCGGATCCGTGAATCTTAAGTCATGAATGTCACCGTTTATAACTCTTCGACCCTTCCAACGTTTAGGCAGTCGATCCGCAAATACTACAGCAACATTTGCGCCCGCCTTCATAGCTGCTTTTATATCCGAATCGTTACGGCCCGAATCACTGAAGGTAACATGATAATTTTTATTATCATGATTTAAATGACTCAGGACTTTTGTATAATCGTAAAATTGTACATCCGGATGGAGATCTAACAAGCTTTGACCGTCTAAGAGCTTGAACCGATGCCATGCGAGGTCCGATGTTCCATTCAGTCGAACCGCAAACTTAAAGCCCTGATTCCTTGCCCGCTTTTTAAGCTGCTCAATTTCCCGGCTCAGGTCCCATAAGAACCCGCTCCGATTGGTCCAGAAATAATTTGTTTTATTGAGTCTAGCCTTCTGAACGCTGCCCATTTGGCCCCGGCCTGAAGTATTTAAACAAGCTGCAGCGCATTCGGGGCTTGCTTTTGGACAAACATTTTTACCGCTTAAAGTAAACGGGGCAAGATGGAGAATAGCTGTTTTATAGCCGTACTTCTCCCCCTTACTCATTTTGGTTTGGCTGTAATAATTAAGCAGGGGCATCGGTCACCGCCTGCCAGTTATCATCTCTTTTTACTTTTACAATGTCCCGAGCGTATACTGAACCCGATTCACTGAATAGGCCAATTTCTGCAGCATTCGAAAATATTAAAACAATATTTTTTAAGCCCCGGCCCTGCTTAGGTGATTCTAACAGCTCACCAGATATTGGTGTTCCTAGTTGCTTGGTCAGAATCTTATCACCCTTTACTAGATCTTTATATTTTATCATTTTATCTCCTTGGTTAACTCCCATCTATATGGGATCGATTCTAATGTCAAGCGTTAAAATCTGGACCGGGCCCGGGGGATCTTTATTATTAATCATATGAATCTAGATATACGTAAAAAACCGATTCACAACTTTTAAAAAAAATTTATTTTTTTTTTATAAAGGTAAAGGTTTTAATAGTGCAAAATTTTCGTTATGCATCTCAAGATTTACGCACACGAGGGCATAAGGTAAATATATCAAGAAGCAATTTTCTCGTTGTTAAAGGTAAATATTACGCACACGCAGAACCTAGTTATACATCTCAAAGTTTCAGGGCACACGCACCTCGCTGAAAGCGAGGTGCGTGGTCGTTGCGTCTTGGTCTTTTTAAATTGAAAAAATTTTCTGGAAAATTTGCGACAGTTTAGGTTCGGAACAAACTAGAACCAAGTCCCTTGCCTCACGAACCACGAATAATTCGTATGAGGGTTTCAGAGTTTCTGAAGCCCTCTGCGAGAGGCACTCTCGCAGGATAAAAGATTTGCCACCATTTTGAAAATGTTTGATATGCCAATTAATTTGATACTTTGAAAGCCCACAATTCTTGATATTATTTGCCTTAAGTTCTATCCAAATTGACTTGCTTTTTTGAAGCCAAAAGACATCAGGTATTCCATTGATTGTATTACTTTCTATGCGAAAAATTTGACCTTTTAGGTTTAATTTTTTTATCTTATTCCACAATAAACTTTCGGCTTTTTTCATAAGTCAAGAAAAGGAAAAAGGGCAACTTCCACTCTCGCTTTGTCGCCCTCTTTCTTGACTATTATATATAATTATTTTTTGTTTGGAAGTGCTTTATAACTATTCCATTGTAAGCCAACACCACTCAATAATTGACTTAATTGTTGAGTTAAGTCTTTTTGGGTTGTTGCCTCCATAACTGTATCAGTACACTGTTCTTGCAGGTTTTCTAAGTCAGTTATTTTTTTACCTAGAGGTGATTTTGCCAACTCTCTTTCTGCGTATTTTTCTGCCCACTCTCTACACTGTTCTTGACATTTTTGAGCAGTGATTTTTTTTATCTCATTTTTAAACTCATAATTTAACGAGTTTTTATAGGCAATAGAAGTTCTTGAAGTTTTTCCGAAAAAAGACTTTGCTTTTCTTTGAGCATTTTCTAGTCCAATTTCCATTTCCTCAAGTTCTTTGATTATTTTATCTGCACCTATTTTTTTACATAATGCCGTATAACCTTTTTCTGCCATATCAGAAACTTTGGATTTTAGCATTAGTCTTTCATCTTCAATCAAAGGTTCAATTTTCTTTCTTATCTTTGACATCAAATGGTCTTGTGTTCTTACTTGTACTCCACTCATTTTTTTACTCCTTGTTTTAGTTTATAAATGAACATTTTTAATTTTAATCTGCATAAAGCAAATACCAAAAACGCACAAAAAATTCCCTTTTACCTTAAATAAAAATTAAAACTTTTTAATTCACTACTTGGGTGATTAACTCTATCGTAATTAATTGGGCAAGTGTGCAACCACTTTTCAAACTTTTCCCATTTAAGACTATCTTCAAGTTCTTTCTGCCTTTCTTCAGAAATATAAGTTTTAATTAATTTATTAAATACTCTAATGAGATGAGATATTTCCATTTTTCCATATTCAAGATTATCTTCCTTGCTCTCTGAATAATAAAATTTTTTAGAAATATTTATCAAGTCGCTAGGTATTTTTCTTTTTTTATCTGTAAATTCTTTTTTAAGAATTTTGTTTAGTGTTAGCATATTTCAAACCCTCCACACTCACCAAGAAATTCAGAAAATGCTTTTACATTTTTAACACAAAAAGGATAACTGTCCCTCCAATCTTTACTTTCCCAGAGAAAGTCCCACTCATCTTTATATTTCTTTTCCCAATCAATAGGTGTTGACTTACCTGTTTCCTTTTCAACTTTTTTCGCCAACTTATCCATTTTCTTTTGTATCATTTTATTATTTTTTTCTGCAATTTTCATTTCCACTTGATTTTGCTTTGCGAGTTTTGATACCTCACCACTTCTTAACCCTTTTTCTAAATGTTTCTTTATACATAGGGCTTGTTCTTCAGTGAATTGAAAACCAGAATTATCGTGTAGTCTTTCTGCAACTTCATCATTAAACCAATCTTCATCTTTGATTTTTTCTCTAATGTAGTTTGCTAAAGGTCGCCACCACCAAACATTATTTCTAAAATAAACTCCAACATTTTCATCTTGATATTTTTGTTTATCTTCAAAATATTTATCTTGCTCTGTTCTTGAACACTTTGGTTTTGTTTTATCATCAAGCCCAAAAAGATTTGCTGGTCTTTTTGGTTCTTGTCCTCGTCTTTTTGGGTTTAACCCATAGATATCCATACCCATATCAATTTACTCCTTTTTTTAGTTTTGGTTTATGCCACTTTTTATCGTAAGCAACTTTTTGACCTAAAAAATCTAATGCACAAACATTTAATTCACATCTGACACAAAAG
>JAAHTH010000941.1_pt1 | contig 26694 bp, 27 predicted proteins | sample 6116091 | NCBI WGS metagenome assembly JAAHTH01 (sample SAMN13939990, study PRJNA603662) | sponge metagenome | isolation source: marine sponge | host: Mycale hentscheli | place: New Zealand | collected 2006
TTTAATGTACTCAACCAACTCTTGAACTCCGCGAGTTTTGGAGATGAATTAACATTTTGAAGAGTAAAGAATTTCCCTTTATTAAAGTCTGTTCTAAAATATTGAAATGAGAAAACCCTTGTCTTGAAATATTCTCCGTTCTGTAGCCAAACTAATAAATAAGGTTTATTATTTCCTTCAAAATTTTTCTTCTTAAAGAATTGAACTTGTTTTGCTCCCTTGTATTCTTTATTGAATTGATTTGGAGCATTACCAGCATATTTTTTATAAAATTCATAGGTAGGCATTTCAGCCATACCAAGATATACTATCCCTTCTTTTTTCATGTAGTCTGTAAATTTAAATGGAACATCATAAGGGCCTAACACAGTATCTCTTGCTGTTCCCGTGTTTTCAACATAATATTTCGGTTGAGGTTGAGATAATTTTGCGCCAGGAGGAGGCGGTAAAACTGGTTGCCCGAAATAATAACTATCAGTTCCATACCATTTATCACCAGGTATTTTATTTGGATTTGGAACAGCGAAGTCAGTAAAATTAAAACTATAAGTAATACCAAAGGTGAAGTTACTATAACGGCCACCGCCGTAATATCCGCCATCTGAACCGCGTTCCTTATCAAAGTCAGCAGGAATTTTAACAGGTTTCGGTACATAATCACCCGCTTTTAAGGGGACTGCTGATGCCGCGCCGACAGCATCTTCAATATTTATTTGTCCTTTAAATAAGGGTGATGGGCCACTTACCTTTGATTTCCCCTTCATACCCTTTGGAAACGAAGGAATTTGGGCCTTTGGTGGAAGGGGTTTGCTTAAATCTACCGAAATATCTATATTTAATTTTTCATGTAAAGACAGAGGAAGTGACCCCTGCGCCATCATCACCGCCACCTCGGCGTCTTTTTGATTAGAGAGATTTTGTTGTTTAACAACATCTTTTAGTGCTTCAATCGCTTCAGCTCCGTAAGAACTATCATCAGATACTCCCGATGGGCCACCCTCCATTGATGGTGATGGTTGTTTAGGTGTTGGTGTCTTTTTTTTAGGTGTCTTTTTTTTTGCCTTCTTCATCACCTTCTTTTTAGCATCTTCCGCCAAACCTCCAAGAAGTCCTACAACTGCTTTATACCACTCTTCTTCTGTAACTGGTTGTCCAAGTAACTTCCAATTTTTCTTTTTAACAGCATCTTTATACACTTTTGTCTTTGAAGCAGGGAAACTATTAAACTTTTTTTTCAATTCAGCAAGTTTAGAGGGTGGTGTCTTTGGTTTAGGGGTTGGTGTCTTCTTTTTAGGTGTAGGAGTTTTAGGTTTTGGTTTCGGTTTAGGAGCAGGTTTAGGTTTATTTGTAGGTGGTTTCGCCTTTGGTTTCGCCTTCACCTTTGGAGGTGCTTTTGTTTGTTCTGTTAAATGACTAAATCTTTGTTTATTTTTCACAATAATAGCATGTAGTTCAGCTCTCTTCATCTTTGAATATCCCTTGATATTAGTTTTACTAATCTCTTTTTTCAACTGACGGATAGTATAACTATTCAATATCTTCTCGGTGGTCATGATATATATATATATTATTATGAAAAGTATTTTCAATTTTATTCTTAATGAGGAATTATCTTTTCCGCCTTCTCAATTATTTCCCTCAACTCGTCTGCTTTCTCTTTAATTAATTTATCTGTTTCACTCATAACATAATCATTTATCTCTGCTTCACGTAACAATTTTTTCTGCTCTTCATATCTCTCTTTCTGTTGTTTTTTTAATTTTTCTTTATTTCGCTGGTAATAATTTTTTCCATAATTTATTATTCTATCTCTATTCTTTTCATAGTAAGCTTGTTGATACTCTTTTTTATTATATTGTACGACATATCCGCCTACACCGCTTCCATATACACCTTTAGTCATAATTAGTAAATAGATAAAAAAATTAATTATTGAACTATATTAATGGGCTATTATCCACAAACTCCAAATGATGAATGTTTATTAGATAATTTCAGAGATGTTGTTTATAAATATAGAACCCTTTGTTTAGATGGACTGATTGTTAAACCAAAGAACGGCGTGTATCCTCGCCTCTGTATTTCTCATCAGAGAGGAGAAAGAGCTGGAAGAGAATTAGTCAATCATCTTTGCGCCAATTTAATCCTAAATCCCCCGATGTCTATTATCCACGATATAGAAGATGCCGAGTTTTGTTTTAATCCAAAATATGAAATGCTTGGAAGCACAAAATTACTCTCCTTTATGGTTTTATTAGATAAAGTACCATCATACAAATTATTAAATTTTAGAGAACCAAAAACTATTGAATTAATTGATTTAAAAAACAATTTAAAATAATAATCTATATAATATATAAGATGGCGAATATTGTTAAACTCAAGGAAGCACACCCTAAATTAAGTGAAAACACTATTACCAATTATGTTAAGAATTATAATCGTTTAATTACAGATGGAGGTGATATTAAAGAATTATTAATGGCGAAACCTCTTGCTACAAGACATCAATATTTATGGAGTATTAAAACGGTGATGCCTCACCAATCTATTAAAGATAAAGAATTACTTGAATGGGTTGATGGACAGATTGATACTGGAAAAAAAGAACTCAAACAATATTATCAAGAACAAGCAAAATCTAAAAAAGAAAGTGAGAACTGGATTACTCTAAAAGAATTACAGAAATATAATAAGAAACTACGACAAGTTGCTCTTACAACTAAAAAAACACAAGATATGAGAAACTGGATTTTAACAAGTCTATATGTATTAGACCCCGTAAATCATCCTCCTATGAGAGTTGATTATAATATGGAAATTGTAAATGGATTAACCGAGTTAGATAAAAATAAAAATTATTTAGTTAAAATTAATAAATCAAAAAAAGAGTTTGTATTTAATGATTATAAAACCAATAAGGCTCACGGAGAAATAAGAATTGCTCTATCAAGAAAAATGAATGCCGCCATGAATATATATTTATCAACTCTTGGTAGTGACCCTAAATTTTTATTTCAAGATAAACTTGGAAAACAAATTACAAAGAATGCTTTACAGAAACAAATTACCCGAGCCTTTAATGGTACAGGGAAAACTCTTGGTGTAAGCATGTTAAGACATATTGTTATTAGTGAGAAGGTAGATACAGGAGATAAATTAAAAGATAAAAATGAAATGGCCGAAAAAATGGGACATTCCACATCCACACAAGAAATATATAAAAAGTTTGATTAATAGTTTAATTAATTATTTTTTTATATATTTAGTTAATATAATGGCCGTAATATATCTATTAGAAGTTGGAGATGAGAGTTATGTAGGTAAGACATGTGATTTACAGAGAAGGATAAGAGAGCATAAATGTAGAGCAAGAGATGGAACGAGTAAATTATATCAAACAATTAGGGAGAAGGAATTTAAGTTTAGTCACAAGAAATTAGATGAATGTGAAGACAGAACAGCGAGAATTGTAGAACAAGCATACATTACAGAGCTTAACCCGTCTTTAAATACTAATTCTGCTTGGGGGAACGATAAGGTAAAAAAAATGGCGAGATATAAAAGAAAAATAATGAAAAAAAAACATTGTAAATGTTGTAATAAAATTATTAGTTCTACAAATTGGGCGAAACATACTTATACGGATATTCACAGAAAAAATTTATCTCAATATAAAATATATGACTGCTTGGACGGACTTTCTCAAAAGTTATGCGAAGAAGAACAAAATGACTTATCCACAGGCGATGAAGAGTTCAGCGGCGAAGGCGGCATACAACAAGAGTAAAGGTGTTAAGGCTGGTAAAAAGGGAGCTGCGAGTAAAACCAAACCAGGTGATGAAGATTTTACAACAAAAAAAGGTGGTACAAGAAAGACCGCGAGGAAGGCTTATGAATGAGGAAAAAAATAATATCTTATATAAATGTATATATGGCTGATGTATTACAGAGATATAATAACGCCACACAGGCATACTCATCAGGGATTAGTTCTACCAACGAGTTTCAGAACTCATATAATCAGAACTTTTACAACGATTTTTTAGAAAAGAATGCGGCTTATAAAACGGCTGTTGAACGACGAGATGAAATTACAAAACAATTAAGAAAACAGGCTTTAGATAAAGCAGCAGCTTTAACAGGAGCAGACGAAGAACAGGCATCAAGGTTGATAGAAGCTGGTGGAGCAGCTCTTGGAGCTTATGAAGTTGGAAAAGGTGTATATAAAAAATTTCGTAACAGGGGGAAAGGAGGTGAAGAAGGAAGTGGAGAAGGCGCCGATGCGGGAGCGGCAGAAGGAGCAGAAGCCGATGAATTTGGAAGTGGGGGAACTTCTTTAGCACAAAATGCCGAGGCATCTTGGAACACAGCTTTAGCCAGTGATGATTTAGCCACCCCTCCCGTTTCACCTCGCGCCAGTGAAGCAAATTTAGAGGGTGACCAATCTGCTCCTCGTGATAGTAGTACTGGTAGAATTAATGAAAGTGAAACTGCCGTTGGAGAAGATGGAGATGCGGCAGCATTACCCTCTCAAATGACTTTTGAAGGTGAAGCATCACAGGCGAGAGTTGGTCAGAATGTCGCTGAAAATTTACAGGGTTCAAATCCTTTTGGAATGAGTAGGTCAGCTCCAGTACAAGAGAGCGCGGCTGATACATTAGAAAGCACACAAACAGCGGCCACAGAGAGCGCCAATAGAAGTTTAATTAGTCAAGCAGGAGAAGATATTGAAAATGTTGGTAGAACTGTTGGTGGTGAAATTGGAGGCGTTGAAGCAGAAGCAGTTGGTGCTTTGGCTGGTGAAGGTGCGACAGAAGCGGCGGCGGCTGCGGCAGGAGCTGGTATTGGTGAGGCTATTAGTGGGATTGCGGCAGTTGCTCCCGAACTCGCTGGTGTCGCCCTTGTTGGTTATGGTCTTTATGATTTGTTCCATCATCATCACCACAACCCCGTTCCAGTCACCCCCGCTGATACTGGGGTAAATGTCCCTAATAAACCAACCCTTAATCCATTAGCACAGGGGGCTACATCTGATATTCGTTCTACACGGGCGGAATTTACTACACCTTCCTTTGATGCCGTCACTGATGTTGCGGGCAGTGTTTCTGCCTTTTAATCTATATATATAATAATGGAAACCACTGAAAAAGAATTATTAGATATGGGCAAACACTTTAAGAATATTATTGAGAAAAAAGAAGAAAAAATTACAAGATTGAGTAAAACCATCGCTCTTTGTTATGGTTTAACTCGTTGTATTGAAGAAGACCCCGAGTGTGCTTCTCTTGTTATAGCCAGTCTTCATCAATATTTAAATTTAGAAATATGTTGGTTGATGGAGCTGGATAGTTAAAATGTAGAGATATATTAGATGGGTAAGAAAACCGCTAAGTCTGTCTATAAAAATCTTAACACACGAGATTTAATAACAATTAGAAGACGACAAATATTTTTAGACGATATTAGAAAGGGTAATTTTACATTAAAATCTCCCGAGGAAAAAGGTTGGGTTTGGGCGTTGTGGTAAATATTTCATTTTTTTAGCTATTGTATTATTAATGAGAATATTAGAACTTTTTAAAGGAACGGGAAGTATCACAAAATGGGTCGCTGAAAATAATTATAATGTAGAAATATATTCATTAGATATTTTACCAAAATTTAAACCCGATTGGTGTGGTGATATTATGGACTGGGATTATAAACAATTTCCACCAGGACATTTTGATATTGTTTGGGCCAGCCCCGAATGTAAAATATTTAGTATTCTCCAAAATACACATATAGGCAGAAAATGGAAAACAAAAGAAGAGTTACATACCGAACAAAAAAAACATGTTAAATTTATTTTAAGAACATTGGAGATAATTGACTATTTTTGTCCTAAATACTGGTATATTGAAAATCCACTCCATTCTCGTATATGGAAATTTATACCCGAAAAATATAATAATTGGATTGATATTGATTATTGTGTATTTGGATTTCCTTATAAAAAACCTACAAGAATTTTGACCAATGTAAAATTACCCGATGTGAGATGTAAATATAAAGGGAAACACGATTTTAGAATTGGAATGGCTACAATAAGTGGGAGGAAAGATGATAGTGGAGGACTTTTAGGTAGATACAGAATTCCACCCCGATTAATCAGTTATTTATTTCAATTTGTAAATGTTTCAACTAATCCCTTGTATTGTACAGAGTGTATGGGGAGTTCAAAAAATGGAATTTTTTAGTATTAAAATAAAAATTGAAACTTATTTTTTATAAAAAGTATTTGATGTACCATGACCGAAGTAACAAACGACGAGCTCAAACAACTCCTCATCAATCTTATTGAGGAAACTAATGACCACGATTTCGTTATTGAACATTTCAGGGATATTTGGGGAATGGATAAGGCGGCGGCGACCTTTCCCGAACCCTTTGATGAATATATGTGGATGAAATTAGAGGACTATTTCAATGACGAGAAGGGGGACACCCGTTCTGTTGAAGACGTCTTAACAAACTTTGTGAAGATTGCTGAAACTAATTACTGGAATAAAAAGAGAGTTGATATGGAATGGAGGGGATTGAGTGGAGCAACAGCGACAATCACTCATTATAACAAACCTTTCAAGTGGGAAGGTGGCCATTTAATCGCTGATTATTCAAAACCTTTCAAGAGGGGGTAAAGTTGAGATAGGAAAAACACCATTTGTAATAAAATTATATAATTTATTTTTTAATGACTATCAGTTTTTTTTGAGATATTTTATCTTGAACGAAAACAGCCTCCAACTTTCCCCCCTCCCCCCCGAACATATACAAATTATTAGTATTATTTGTGAATGTTTTTTTTCTTTAGGTATATTATAGAATGTTTCGCTCTGCCCCTCAATCCAATCAATTCATTCCTCTCAAAAGTGTTAATGTTAAACCCGAAGCACAGGTTGATTACAACCCCCGAACTGAAATACAAGCAAGGTTTCTTCTTCCTCAATATCTCGGCTTCATTGACCCTCGCCAGTCCAATATGGAGGGAGAACTTCAAATGGAAGGCCGTGGCCGACCAATCCCTAATCCTAAAGCTGGCTTTACTTCTCTCATTCGTGATGTTCGTATTCAGTCTGGCGATGGTATAGCAACTATTGAAGAAATTTTAGATTTAAATGTTTTAACTGCTAATTGGTGGGGATGGACAGCTAATCAGAGTATTAGGAATAAACGAGCTGCTTTTGAAGGACAAGACCTCAACCCTAATGTTGGCGATAGTCTTTTTTGGAGTGGTGACGCCGATTGGAGTGGTGTGAATAAAGTTATAGGAACTGGTGTGGGTCAGACTGCCCCTCAACCAGCCGCGAAAGTTCAAATTCAGTCACCTCTTTACACAGGCATCATGACTGGTAAAGTGTTTCCCCTTGTAGCAACATCAGGCCTTCGTCTGTTAATGACCTTTGATAGTGCTGCGAGAGCTTTAACATTTAAGACTGGCGCCTTTGGTATTTTATCAAAACTGCCTACTGGTACTCCAGCAGCACAGAGAGCGGCGGCACTTGCTCACGGAGGCGGTATGCCCGTCATTTCTGCTGTCCTTCCTCCAGTCAATCCACCAGTCCCTAAACCAGCGGCCGCGACTGATGTTTTTTACATCTCTATTTCAAAGACTGGTGCTAATGGTGTAAAGACTACTGCTACTCCCGAAAATAATAATCCTTATGATGTTGGCGACAGAATACACATCTTTACCGCCACTGGTAAATTAGAAGGTATTGTTGTTAAGATTGGAAACACTACTGCTATGACCGCGGCAGAGGGAAATGCTGGTGGTGTTGGTACTGGTGATGCTGACCAAATCGCCCTCGGTATTAGTTTTAATCATGGTGTAGGTACTGCTCTCCCAGCTCAGCTCGCGACTGGTGACCCCGTTGCTTTAGTCGGCACAGAGAGAATGGAGGGTGTTGTTCCAACTGCCCTTGAAGGTGTTGATGCGAGTGTTTTAGCGAGATGCTCCCTCAAAGTTAGTTACACTCTTCGTGACTTCCAGTATGTTTGTGGTCAGGTTTCGCCACCACAGGGCTACGTGGATGCGATGATGAACCAAATTCAGAGTGATAAAGGACTTGCTATGGACTTTAAAACATATTCATTATATAAATTTAATCTAACAAGTATAAATGGATTATCTACACAACTTATCCCTACAAACGCGGAAAGGGCGTATTCTTGCCTATCTGTTCCTCTCCCTCAAGATGTATATACGGAGATTACGGCGGACAGCTTATCAGGCGTCGTTGATGGCGCGAGAAACTATCAGTATGTCTTGGGTGGTAATCTCATCCCCGACCGACCAATTGAATTACAGAGGTATAACCTTACTCCATCAAGAACTGAAGCCCTCCATATGTTAGAAACTGAAAAAGCTTTAGTAAATTGTGGATATGCGGTTCGTGATTTACAGAATGTAGAAGATAGGTTCTTAATTGCTCGTGGATTTAGTCGTTACAACCAAGTAACCGACCTTAATGACCGCTCACTCTCTTTACGTGTCCTTTATCAGAATGCGACTGAACAAAAAATATATAACCATTATATCTGCCACCTTCGCCGAATGACCGTTGTGCGAGGTAAAGTATCTGCTTTTTAATAGAAAAATATTATCTCAATATAATTTAAAATGAATATTGCGAACAAGGAACGAGCACAAATCTTCCCCGTCAATCAGCCAAGCAATAACACCTATTCATTCAAAGATGGTTTCCCTATTTGTACTTTCAATATTGCGACACAGAACAAATTATTAGACACTAACTCTCTCCGCCTCAATGGTGTTCTTCGTGTTAATAATTCAGCGGGTGCCCTACCTACAAATAATACTACCGTCCCCTCTGCTACTGCCGGCATCGCTTTAAATGAGAGAATTGGTGTAGCGGCAGCCCTTAATCAGATTACCCTTTCAAGTCCCGAGAATAACAGAACTTTAGAGGTTATTAGGAATTATGGGCGATTTCTTGCTGCTACTATGCCCGTTATTCATTCTCAAGATGATTATGATACAAACCTTCAAATTGGTAATCCTTGTTCTGCTTCTAAAAGTTTCAATGGCGCTCGCCAACAGAACAACGAGATTGAATTTAGTATTCCTTTACGAACTGGCCTTCTATCTTCAGGCCAACGCCTACCTTTAGGTCAAAACGGCCTACGTGGTCTAACTATTGAACTTCAACTTACACCCGATAGTAACGCTCTTTCAGGTTACAATTTCTATGATACAGATGCTCAAAATAACGTCCGAACTAATCCAGTTCTCGCGACTGGTATTAGTAATGGTGCTTTTTATCAGTTAAAGAATTTATCTCTTTCTTATGACCTTCTTGTTCCCGACGAGGAAGGGATGGCTCGGCTGGCTGTTCCAGCAACTGGCCAGATTAATTATAACTCCATTTCTCAAATCTACGGGGTCTTAAATTCATCCGACCAAACACAATCCCTTAATTTAGGAACTTCGCGAACTCTTGCCGTCCATCATAACTTTATTCCAACTAATCATATTAATAATTATAATCACGATGGATTTAGCACAGGTCGCCTTCAAAATACAAGTGGAGCAACCGCTAATATTAGGCGAGTTACTTTCTTACGAGGTGGTACAAAATTCCCTCTTGACTATGATTTATTTGTTAAGGAACAGGGTACAGAGAACCGACCTCAAACAGAATTAGACACTAAATTTATGGATAGTGTTAAACCTTATCAGGCTATTACTCATACTTTAGTAAGTCCCTTTACTAATAATAAAATTTCAACACAAGTAACACAGGAGCCACCGACTTCTTTTGAACCAAATAGTAGTCCCGAAGATACAGACACCCTACCCGACCCCGAGCCCGTCTTTGGCGTTGGTGTTCGCCTTGACCCTCTATCAAATGTTGGTGTTGATTATAAAAATGTTCCCTATTCTGTTAGAATTGTTAGTGATTTAGACGGAAATTCACCAAACTCTATATATACCTATGTCCTTGCTCAAAATTCTTTAATGTATTCTCCACAAGGAATAATGGTTCAGAATTAAGAAGAAAAAATATTATCTCAATATAAATTAAATGAGTATTCCCGAAGCATTAGCGGTAAAGCCAATGGCGAGTGTTGATACTATGGATATTGATACAAACATTTTAAATCCAGTTGTGAGAACTGATACTTTTATGAGATTTGTTTTAATGAAAAAAGGCATTCTTGACCCCGGCTCTTGTATAGCCCTTTCTGTTGATGCTGGTTCTACTGATGGCGTCCTTCCTATAGCCACAGGAATTCATGCTCTCGTGAAACAGGCTGTTCTTCGTATTGGTTCAAAAGTTGTAGCTGTTACTGATAATTACCCCGAATATGCGACTATTAGGCGCCAATTTCAGACACAGGAAGAGAAAAGCCAAAAAGATATGGTTAGAGTTGGTACAATGGATACAATTTGTCCCGAGAGAGATGAAACTGGTGCTGGTTCAGGTGGTGAGTATTCTTTAAGGGATGTTGTACCAGGTGCTGCGACCGTCTTAAACCCTCTCCCTCAATTTGCTCTTACCACTTCGGGTGCCGATAATAACCAATATTATATTAAATTATCACAACTATTCCCTGCTATGAGGAATGTTTCTCTTCCTCTTTATTTAATTAATGAACCTTGTAGTATTGAAATTACCTTTAACAAACAGAGCGACAACACTGAAAATGGAACTGTTGTTCAGTTTGAGGCACAGGTTGCGAATGCTTCACAGAGTGCGAAAGTAAATGTTAATGATGCTGTATTTTTAGCTGATTATTTAACTTATACTGACGAGAGAATGAACCGCCTTGCTGAAATGGTTATGAGCGACCAAGGTTTAGTCATTCCCTATCTTGATGTTATTACAACCAATACTTCTTTTGCTCCTCGCGCGACAGGTGCTGGCGCGGTCACAGAGGCACAAGAAATTCATGATTTAGGTTTATCGGGTATGAAAGTTCAGTCAATATTAGGCTTTTATCACGACCAAACTGACGACGCGGGAACTAATCCAATGGGTCGTTATGGTTCAAAGGCCTATATGACGCCAACCCGTTATAATATTCGTGTAAATGATAAACAATTATATCCTATTGATTTACAGAGTGAAACCATGAAGGCACAACAGCTCTCACAAGTCTTCGGAACTGATATTAATGTAGGTTCAGGCCAATACTCTTTTAATGCTCTTGTTAATAAGGCAAGCGATGTAAGGGCGACTGTAAATAATAATTACTTCAACACCAGTGGGCTCCTTACCGATGCTTTAGCGGCTGGTTCATTAAAACTTCGTAATATGGAAGGAAACCTTCATTATATGGGTGCTGATTTCACTGTGGATGGTGGTATTGGACAGGGTGTTATGGTTGGTCAAACCCCTATCCGTATAATCTCTAACGTTACTCATCAGAATACAGACCAAGGTGGTAGAACAATTACTTATTTCTCTATTGTTGAACGCCAAATGTCTATTAAAGGTGGAAATGTAATGGTTACTGGTTAATAATTAAATGATTTAATAATAGTTAAAAAAATTGATTTAAAAAGTGTAATATAAATTATATTAAACATGCCTCGCGGTAGAACCACAGGTGCTTTAAACATCCAAAAATACAAATATTGTTTAGTTTTACCAAATGGTGACGTTGAATATTTTACAAGTCAAAATGCCGTTTTAGAAAAAGTAGATGTAAATAGAACTAAATTAAATAGAATTATTAATCACCCCGAACTTGTACAGAATTGCGATATTGTTTGTAAAAGATTAGACCCTCCACTTCCAGCGTTTAGAAAGATAGAACTTGGGAAAAGACAAATAAAATATGTTCCTATTGTTTATGATATAGCAGGAAACGACACTGGGAGCTGGGAGTGGTCAATTCCTCCAAAAAAAAATAGTGATGTAATATATGACGTGGAAAACAAAATACAACCAAAAGTACAAGTTCAACAAGGGACAGAGCCATAGTATCGGTGATATAGCCAAAACGACAGGAATTAAACGGGGTATTTTACAAAAAGTATATAATCGCGGAGTTGGAGCTTGGAAAACCAATCCACAATCCGTGAGATTAAAAAGTGGTAAAAAAAACCCCTCTGCTCCTCGTTCTGCTAAAATGACCAAAGAACAATGGGCTATGGCGAGGATATATTCATTTGTAGGTGGTGGGGGTGCGAGGAAAGCAGATATGGACTTGTGGAAAAAAAGAAAATAAATTGATAATATATATGATAAATTATATTATCAGTTGGTATTCGTGGAGGTGGAAATTTAAGACTATAATTCTTGTTCTGTATTTTCTGTTGTAGGGGTGAGTTCAATTTCTGCTGTTGGTTCAACATCAGGAACTTCTCTATCACACGTCCAAAGACCAAAACAACACTTAATATTGCTACACCTACTTAATTGAATTTGAGCGATGAGGCCAGTGAAAACACTTCCACAAGTAATTATCAAAGCTCCTATTTCTGCGCCGCTCCACATATATTATTTACAGATTTTTTTTTCAACCAGTTTAACAAAGCCCTCCAATGCTTCCCTCTCATGTTCAAACATATTCTCTATTTCAAAATCCATATAGTCACCAAACTCGTAAGGTAAATTAAAATAGAAGGCATTTGCTCCAAACTCGTATCTTACAGCTTCATAAGGGTCGCGGTCTTCAAGATTAATATTACTATTCTCGTTTCGGAACTCAAACATTAAATTAAACAAACAACTCAAACTAATTACATTTTCCTTCCTCAATACCTCCCAGTACATATCAGTATCAGTAAGGACAGATTTTTCTTTTTTGAGGATTTCAATAACCATGTCCCTCATTTCGTCTTTGTTCGTGTAGGAGTTCATCTCTTGGAATGCTTATTCTAAAAAATCAAAAATAGATTTCAATTTTTTAAATTAATTAATTAAAAAATTGATTTAAAAACAATTCAATAAACTATTCTAATATATGTTCTCGTCCGAAACCTATAACAAAGACAATGTTGATAATCTCTTAAAATTGACGCCACATCAATTGAAAGAATTAATCCCTTGGAAAGAAGGGTCTAATAAAGAGGGTACTAAATTTATTAAGGATAAGGACAAGGAAGAAGAATGTAGGAAAATACTTGCTGGATTGAGAAGAATTAAAAAATCTAATTATCAGCAAGATATAAAATATTCTCCTTGTGGAACAAATAAAGATGGACGACTTTATGTGAGGGGAGGAATTAAAAGTCTTCAAAATTTGATGGGTTGTGTTCGCGATTATATCAAGCCACAGGAATTAATTGATTATGATATTCGCTCGGCTCATCCTCATATTCTCGCTTATATTATTGAAAAAGAATATCCCGATGTGATTATTACAAATCTCAAAGATTATCTGATTAACAGAGAACTTATCCACGAGAAACACAATATAGATAAATTAGACGTCATCAAGACAATTAACACAGATAGACCTAAACTAACTAATAAGTGGTTGAAAGTCCTTCAAGCAGAACTTTACCCCGTAAAGAAATTAATTTTCCAGGACACTAAATATAATTACCTTCATGATAAAGATAAACGAAAAAATCCTATGTCTTCTCTTCTTAATAAATTAATGTGTATTGAAGAAAGAAGAGCTCTTGAAAAAGTCAAGGAACATTGCCCTTATGACGTCTATATGTTTGACGGGTTTATGTCGCGGGAAAAATATGAGGTTGAAGATTTAAATAATATCACGAAAGAATGGGGAATGAAATGGGCGATTAAACCGCCAAAACCCCTTGAATACAAAGAACCCGAACAAGCTGAAATGCCCGATAATTTGAAGTCTTATGATAAAGTAAAAGAAGAATTTGAACTAACAAATTATGCTTTACGTAATCCAGTTGTCTTTGTGGAACAAAGACCCGATGGAGAACTTATCATGAGAAAAATTCAAGATTTCAGAATTATTTATACTTGTCTTTGGTTTTATCAAGAAACATTCAATCCGAAAACAAAAGAGATGGAATACAAGAAAACTAAATTTATTCCCGCTTGGTTAGAAGATGAGTTCAAACGACAATATAGTAAAGTTGATTTTATCCCTCCACCTAATTATTGTCCCGAAGATGTCTTTAATTTATTTACTGGATTTGCTTTTGAACGAGAAAATTGGGAAGAATATTATGAGCCAGAAAATTATGATATTATTATTAATCACGTCAAAAAATTAGTTGGCCCCGATTGTACCGAAGAAGGAACTGAATATTTCTTAAATTACCTCGCTCACACTCTTCAATATCCAGGAGTTAAACCAAGAGTATCATTGGTTATTCAATCAGAAGAAGGAGTTGGTAAAAATATGTTTGTTGATAATTTTATGAGAATTATTTGTGGAACTGATTATTATTTATCCAGTGAAAATAGCGATGATTTTATTGGTCAATTTGTAGGTAGGCTGGAACAGACTATTTGTGGAGTTTGGAATGAAACAGACGCGAATGATACTTTTAGAAATATGAAAGCAATTAAAGCCTTGATTACAGAAGATACACAAAGAATTAACAGAAAAGGAATTCAACCTTATTTTGTAAATTCATATTTGAGATTAATATTCTTCTCTAATAACGACACTCCCGTTAAAGTGAAAGCAGGAGATAGAAGATTTCAAGTCTTTACCTCATCAGCGCCTGAACCAGGCGATTATTATGAAAAATTATATTCAGCAATGACGAATAAAAATGTATTATATGGGTTTGTAAAAATGCTATTAGAAAGGGATGTTAAAAATATAGATTTCCGACGAACCCGTATTGAAACTGACTATTATAGGGTTCTTAAATCGGGAAATAATGGGTTAATTGATAGGTTTATTACAAGGTGTTTTTACAATAAAACAATTCTTGTAGCTGAAAAAGATATTCATGAAATAGAAATAAATGGTGAAAAACCAAATGTGATGAGTAAAAGTGGATTTCACGGTGAATATACTAAATGGTGTGAAGCAAATTCAGTCAAACCTCTCGGAAAAATTAAATTTTATTATTATTTCAACAAGAAGTATCAAGATTGTTTCAAACAGAAAAAAATTAGAGGAGTTGAATATTATAATTTCTATCCTAAAAAAATATTAGATAAACTGGTAAATATCCGTGAAATTGACGAACAAGAAGTTAATGAACTGATTATTGGTGTGGATGAAGAGGTTGAAACTAAAATTACTCCTTTGGACTGGATGGATTAAAAAGGGGGTAAAGTTGGGGGGAGGGGGGAAAGTTTGGAGGGGTTTTTAACTCATTCTAACAAAATTAACAAAAAAAAATAATAGTGACTATCAGTTTTTTTTCAACATTTTTATCTTGAACTTATTTTAACATCAACTTTCCCCCCTACTTTCCCCCCTCTTCTAAAAACACACATTTTCATTTTAAGAGGAAAATGGTTTGGTTATATCGTTGTGTCTAAAAAGTTTATGGTAAGGGGGGAAAGTTGGGGGTAAAGTTGAGGAGGGGGGAAAGTTAAACTCTGCCCCCTATTTCTTTTGTTGCTTAATTCTTTCAGATTTTCTTTTGGGTTTTTTCTTAAATCCATCAAACACTTTCTCGGGCTTTACATCGGGCTTCTCTTCCTTTAGTTTCATGGTTTCTACCTTCTTTGCGAACCTCACGAACTCTTGGCTTGGTTGTTCAATATCATCACCGTCATACGTTTCAATGCTAAACTCCATTATACATTTAGGCGATAAAATTTTTTTATCATCCTATTTTAAAGATGAGTATTGTAACTTTGAGAAGTTCAGAGAACCAAGGCGGATTAACTAATGACGCCTTAGCCGCCGTGAATTTTCAAAATTTTTTCAAAGACCCTATCTACTTTAACAAAGATGACCAAGTACAAGTCACAAGTGTAACAATAAATCAAGAGGTAAATGAAGTAATAGTTACTGAACTAAACAACACTTTAAATTATATGCTTTTACCTGCGATGGACACTGTTGGAGATATGCCTTTTTTTAATAGACACAAAGTGTTTTTAACTCCTGGAACATATACTCTTGATGCTTTGGGTGTTGAAGTAAAAACTCAACTAAATAATAGTGTAATCGCTCAAATTTACGAATTTGATTTTGAATTTGATAAAACGGCAACTCCTCCTGGATACAAGGCAACATATAAACAATTAGTAAAACCTGCTGCTAATAACACTGGACTACAAGGACAAAGATACGATGGAAGTGGAAAAGTAGGGGGTAAGGCAACTGCTCTAAATACTCCCCTTAATATTGCTGAATTCCCTTTAGTCCCTGTTACTGCTGGCGCGAACAATACCTATTCTGTGGATTTTAAAAATTTAAATGGTTCTCTTGAAACACCTACTAAAGCTCAACAGAGAGCTTTACTAACTCCAGTAAATCTTAATAAACAATTAATTAAACCTGATACTGCTGAAAATGGGGGAACAGATTTAACACAATCTAATAATTTTCAATATATATTTGAAAAAGGAATATATGCGAATGGAGGAACTCACGAAATAGATATTGGTGAAAATTTTGTTTTAGACAATATTAATCTCATGATTTCTTTTGATAATTCTTCTATTAAAGATTATGTAAAAATTAAAAATGATGCTGTTGGCCCTGGTGGAGCTCTGATTGATAATATATATGAAGTCACTGGCCCTGGCGCGAATGGCTCTGCTTTAACCTACGATTATGATTTACAAAATATTAATGATTATGCTGGAAAACCAACCGCTATGTCCCTTGGAACTCCCGCCGCTATTACTGGATTAAATAATAGTGGAAATAATACAATCGCCGCGCCAAATTTGGGCACTGGCTATCAAGGTGGTGCTTTATATACAGCGAACGTCACACCAACCGACCCTACAAAGACAGCTGCTATTATTCACGTTTTAGCTGTTAATGGAGTTGGTGCTATTGTTCAATTTCAAATAATTTACGGAGGCGATGGTTATGTGGTTGGTGATGTATTAGATGTAAGTGGAAATGGAACAGCAGGGACTGGTGCTAAATTGACGGTAGGAACGGGGGGCATTAGACAATCCACAGCTGGTACAAATAATGTTGCTGGAACAGCCCTAACCGTTGGAAGTACTTATAATGTTTTCTTTCCAAACGGAACAGTCGCCAATCCAACACCTGGCGGGCCTTCATTTCCTGCTGCGACTTTCCAAGAATTAATAGATAATATGAATTCTATTAATCTAACAATAAAAATAGATAGTATAGACGCGACTACAAGGAAAGTAACTGGTATATCTTTTAATGATATTGGTTTAGCTTCTAATAACCCTGCTTTTACAAGACTTAAAAATGTTTTATCTCACACAACCAAAGATTTAATTGCTGTTGATAATAATGGTTCATTTACAGCCATTTCTACATCATTAGTTCAAATTACGGCAGAGAGGTCACAAGCAGAAGTTGATGGTTCTAAATTAAGGTTCGCTTCTCGTGTTGATGGTTTAAGTGGATTGGCTACTCCAGCCGCGACTGGTACTCCTGTGTATCCAGCAAATCCTTTACCTACCGCCCTTGGTGGAAATGGTGCTTTTGATTTTGGTATATTTAGTGCCTTTGAAAGCTTCCCTATTCCTGGCGGGGCAGCTGGTGAAGAGAGGGCGGCAATAAACGGAACAAATATTCCCTCTCTAAAACAGATAGACGAAACGACTGGTGAGTATGTACCTAATGGAAGAGAGATTGTAAAATTATTAACAAGTAATTTCAGTGAAATCCCTTTAACCGCGGCCATCAGTCATGGGCGAACTAATTTTAAACTTGGATTTGTTCGTAATCAAAAAAGAGAAACGTATGAAGGTAGTATTGGTGGCCTACCTGGTAAAAAGTTTATACTTGAAGATGCGGATATATTATTTGAAACTTTCAATGGGTATTCAAAAGTAAGGCGAACAGCTTTCGGAAATTCACACGGCACAGAAAATCAATGGACTAACCTGAATGGTTTAGTAACTGTTGCTGAATATAATGCGACAGATACAATAACGAGCGAACCTACAAGGCGGCTTATTTTTACTCAAAATCTAAAAACTGGAGCAGGTTATGACCCGACACTCAATGATAGATTGGCTTTTACTTTAAATAATATTAATGATTTGACTATAACTTATAGTCAGCCAACCAATGCTGGATTTACCGATGTAGTCTTTAATTTATCTCCTACTACTCCAAGAAATTTCATAAAAGAAACGATATTTCCTCTTAATCCTGTTTTTGCTTTATCTCCTGGTCTTCCTCTTAATAGGGCTAATCCCGCTGGTGGCGCCGACCAATTCCTCGCTGGTGTAGATTATATAATTCAAGGTAGATATGATGTGAAAGAAGTTCCTGTACAAGATACAATAAGAACATCTGGCGGTGCGAGTGCTGGTAATGCTTACACTAATTTACAACATCCAGCGGGGACTGGCGACGGACTGTCGGAGCCAACAGACAACTATACTTTTACGCCACAAGGAGGCACTGGTAATCCTGATTGCTTACAATTACCTATAACATATACCTTTGGTTTAGTAACAAATGCGAATATTGATTTAACAAATGCTAATCCTCAATCTAACGGGACAGTAGATAGAGATAAAGTTGGTTTCACACAATTTACACCAAGTGGAAGTAGTAATGAAATATTAGGATTTGATGTAATAGAAAATGAAAATGACCCTGCGCGACTTGATGTTCAAAATAAAGTGACCGTGAGTAGTTTTGGGATTGAAACTGGATTACCTCCAAGTATGGTTGTAGAATTACCTGATTTTAATATTCAAGGATATTCGGGCGCCTCACAAGATAAAATGAAAATAGTGGCGACTATTCCAACTGAAGAATGGGGAACAGCTCCTGGAACAACAGCGGGAACATTACATTATAAACCATTATTCCCTCTACCTATTGATGTTAATTTACCCGAAGATAGAGAGATGTATAGTCTTAATGTTCGCCTACGAAATCTTGATGGAACTTTAGCGAGAAATTTAACTAATCCAACAACGGTGACTTTTTACAAGAAGCCTCGCGAAGGCAAAGAATTAGAGAGAATACTTGATAATGCCCTTCAACGTAGAAGTGAAAATCAAGACCAAAAAATAGCGACGGCGACCGACGAGTTCCCGAGGGTTTAATGAAACCTATAAATTAATTTTAGGAATTTATAATATCTATAATTAATATAATGGAAGATTTACCACAATTAGACATTCAAGAAGATATTGCGACCCTTATGGAAAGTGATGAGGATGAAGTGGCGGATGAACCACCCCTTCAAGACTTATCACAACCCGTTCCAAAAAAAAAGGCATCAGAAATATTTGTACATAAACCGAGTAACAAAGAACCTGAACCCGAAGAGGAAAAAGAACCTGAACCTGTCCCTGAAATAAGTGAAAAGACGGGGAAACCAAAAAGGAAACTATCAAAAAAACAGAAAGAACATTTAGATAAAGTTAGAGCCAAGGCGATTGAAGCGTGTAAGCAGAAAAAAAGAGATAGATTAGAAGTTGAGGCGAGAGTAAAAGCAGAATTAAAAGAGAGAAAGAAAAAGGAACGAGTAAAAAAAGAGAAACCAAAAACTCCTCCGCCTGAAACTTCACCAGCTCCAGCTCCTCGCCATCCCGAAGAAGAATTTGGTAATTTTATGGCTCACATGGAGAGATTTGAAAAAATGCGACATGAATATAATTTAGCACAACAAAAATTAAAACCGAAACCTACAATTAATCCACCAAAACCACAACAGAAACCTCAACCTCCAACACCAGCTATAAATATAATTAGTCAGCCTACAAATCCCTATACAAGCGCTTTCAATTGGTAAAAAATATTTATATATATAAATGCCTATTGAAGTAAAAATAACTAAAAGTCCAAATCCAAAGAAAAAATTAAGGGCTCAATTTTATTTACATAAAGGAGTTCCGAAACCATTTAAGACAACACATTTTGGCGCGAGTGGATATACAGATTATACAAAATCAAAAGATAAAGAACAGAGAACGAGATATTTAGAAAGACATAAAAAAGAAAACTGGAATGATTATAAAAGTGCTGGTAGTCTTTCAAGACATATATTATGGGGAAACTCTACAAATTTACAAAACAATATCAAAAGTTTCGCGAGAAAGTTTAAATTAAAAATAAGAAGGTAGTATATATGGATAGTGATTTAACTATTTTACCTGTAAAACCGATGACGGAAGAAAATAGAGCAAAGAGAGATATTCACCCTAATTTACCTGATATTAATAGAGGTTCATTATTATTACTTGTATCACCTATTAGAACTGGTAAATCTACAATTCTCTCTAATTTATTATTAAATCCAAACATGATGCGAGATGCTTTTGATATTGTTTATATTATTAGTAACACTATACATAATGACGATACATCAAGATTTTTAAAAGAACAATTCCCCGAAACAATTTGGAGTGAATATAGTGATGAAATAATACAAAATATAATTAATTATCAAAAAACCTTTCCAAAGAAGAAGATGCCGAAAATAGCGATAATCATGGATGATTTCCTTGGAATAAAACAAAATAGTATGATTTATTTTTTAGCTTCAAGATTTAGACATTACAATATTGGATTATTGTGTATGGCTACACAATTATTGAGGGGTGTTCCTACGGTGATTAGACAAAATGCTACTCACGCCATTTTCGGAAGCCCAAATCCGAATACACAAGAAATGGAAAAAATCTGTGAAGAATTTGGAAGTTTATACGAAGGAAAGGATAATTTCCTAAACCTATATAATCGGGCATCACAGAAACGATATGATTTTCTTTATTGCGACCTTCATAATAACCCGACGAGAGCATTTAGAAACTTTGGAGAAATGATTTATCAAGGAAAAACGAATGAAGAAAGAAACGATGACGTAAAGATTGATAATTAATCTCTCACTATTATAATAATGGCTACATATCAGAAAACTATTATAATAGAAAGTAATAAACAATCGGCCGTAGCGGCAGCAAAAACATCAGATGATAGTTCCTTATATGATAAAGATGATACTATTGACGATGGAAATTATAGATGGGAAACATATATTCCCGATGGCCTCCCGTTAGAAATAGGGGATACTATTAATTTAGAGAGCAGTATGATAAACGCTGTTGGAGGTGGAGATAGTGTAATAGAATTAACTGGATTTACTGGTGAAACAATTAACTCATTAAAAATAAGAGATAATAAAATGAAATTAAGCATGTCTTTTTATGTGACCAACGCTCAACAATTTAATTTTAATTTACCAAAAGATAGACACCAATGTTGTTATAATGTAAAAAAATCAAGGTTTGGAAGTTATGCGAATACATACGGAGATAATTTTGGTGGAGCGCCTGTTGTAGCTCCTAATACAAGAAATAATAATGATGATTTTTATAGTTGGGAAAAATCTTATCCTTATCAGATGGTAGAGGGAGTTGGTACTCAATTAAAAGTAGTTGCTGGTGTCGCTATTCCTTATGAATATGAAACACAAGTATTAGATTTTACTTCAAATTTATTTAATAGATATTTACCTTCATTTGCGACGGGTTCTCGTAGAACTAATTTACCTGATGAAAGAAGATTTTATATTGGTAAAAGAAATTATAGTGGAGCTCATTATACTAATGAGGTGAATATTCCTGTTCCTGGCGTCGCTGGTAAAGTGTATAGTTATGTAGTAGGAAATACCCCTTGGGATTATTTGACGAAAGATATTGAGTTTGAAGTAGAAAGGGGATTTGTAACTCCTTCATCTTTGGCGGCAAAACTTACAGAACAATTACACGAACGAGTTGGAAACGCTGACGATTTTAAAGAAGAAGAAGTGGAGGCTCATTTATTTAGTGTAGGGAATTTAAGTAGAGAAGGAGCAGATGCTCAAGGAAACGGAAGCATTGGAGTTATTCAAACACAAGGAGTAAGTGATAAAGCAAATATTCTTTTACCAAATGCTCCTGGAAAACCTTGGTATAGAGCTGTTCAGTTTAGAAATAATCAAGGAGAAGAACCTGTTAGAAGTGCTGACCCTGATATATTTAATTGTAATAATGATAATTGGAAATCGGGATTTTTACAATATGAAGAAAGTGGTGAAACATTTACAAGTATAGATTATTCACGTGTTGGATTAAATTATTGTAGAAATCAAGGGGACGCTACTTATTATAGTCACATAGCGACAGCAAGACCTGAATATATGAAGGCTATGTCTAATTTAAATATTAGAATGGCTCATAAACCAAAATCACAAGGAGGTAATCCTCCTGGTGTAACTTATACACTATGGACTGGACACAGAACTTTTGGAGGAGCTGGCGGACAACCTCCCGTTGCGGATACAGTAACTACAAGACAACATTTCCCTCCTATTCAAAATGGAGATGACCCTGGTGGAACTCCTATATTTATTGCTGGTTCAACTGGCCCGAATGTTGTATTAATGGATGCTTTACCTTTTCAAACACAAGATAATATATTTTTATCTTGTAATAAAGCAGCTGATAGAATACCAGCTACTTCAATTGGTCAAATATCAAATCTATCTAAAAATGGTGTGAGAATATGGAGGCCAACAAAAGGAGATGCTATTACTACAAATATATTAGTCAATAGTGAAACAAAATCTATACTTGAAGATAGTTTTAGAGATTATTTTATTGTATATGGAAAAGATGCGAACACGGTTAATCCTGATAATTTAGGGTTTAGAAATGCGATGGGTATAGAATTAAATTTTGGTAGGCTTGACGACCAACAATCTAATTATATAGGTTCAAATGATTATGAAGAATTACAAAGTCAAGATTACGATAATTTTAAGGAAGTCTTTTTACCAAGTACATATTCAAGTATATTTTATCAAAGTATCGCCGCTGATGCTGGAAACCCTTATAATATAACTGGTTTTCAATATGAACATAAGGTGGATGCTCAATTGGCGGCCATTAACCCTACAACTCCTCCAACTGCCCCTGTTTATACAACGGCTGGATATAATCTCCCTGCTATTCAGAAACCCTCAATGCCTGGTTCTGTGTTTGGAACAGAGGGGCGCTGGTATGCCGAATATTATTTACCCGAAGATTATACAGCGGAAAAAGCATGGGCTGGAGAGATTGTATTAACAAATGTGGCTACATCAAGATTTCAAGCACAACCAAATAGTGCTTTACAACAACAATATACATTTGAACAATTCAAAGAACAAATATGGGGAAATATTCCAACAGATGCGAATGGAAAGAAGTTGGCCTTTTTACCTGTTTGTTTTAAAAGACAACAAGACGCGACTGTATGGATGGGAACAAATAGTTTCCAAGAGTTTTTCTTTGCTTGGATTTATAAAGCAAGAATTCCTCCAAATTATAAAGTTCAGCGTTTCCCTGTAAAGATAGAAACAGACGATGAATATAATACATATATTCCACAAGTGCTTCCCTATGTGGGCGAGTTTGTTGGGCTCTCTCCAAGTGAAATAACATGTGATTTAACACAGATAGTTACAACACAAAAAAGAAGACAGAGTAACGTGTATGTTCCAAAGATTGCTACGGCGGCTGGTTCAACTCTCCCTGCGAATGAAGTTCCTAACGCTGGCCCTGATAGTTATATTCCTTTTGTGTTTATAGGGGCAACAGACCCTTTAATAAAATTTGACGATGTACAAGGGCGATTTGCGATGAGCCAATTTCATACTCCATTAAAAGAAGGAAATGGTACATTTCAAATACCAAAAATACCTACTGCGTCAGAACCAAATAATATTCAAGCTGCGGCTAATTTTAAACGATGTATGATAAGTCAAAATATGTTGGATGGAAATGTTGTCCCTACGACTGCGTTTGTAAATAAATTTAATGGAATAGTCAGTAAGGCTAATTCATTAATAAATGCTGTAACTGGTATGGCGATTGATAGTATATCAATATTCATAGATGATACAATAAATCCAACAACATTATTATTAGAAAGTGGAGGGAGAGAATTATACCAAAATACCTTATTTAATAAAATGGGGTTTTCATTAGAACAACTCATTCCTTTTTTCGGCACATCACAAGCACAATTTAACAGAGCAAATTATAATGAATATCTTGGATTTCAAGATGGAGTAGATGTATATAAAAAATATAATAATATGGTGAAACCTTTTACCACAAATGCGTTTGTGAGTTCTACTATGATGATGGGACTGGCGAGAATAATGGGCTTCACGGATATACCAGCTGGAACTCCTCCAAATCCTTTCAATCCAACTGATAAAATGTTCTCCCCTGTTCCTGCCTTTAATCTTGGTGCTATTCAACCTCAATTTGAAGCAAATATACAAGCAGAGAGCGATGAGTTAATAGCTGAAAATTTACCAAGGAAATTATCATATCCTTATCTCGTTGTGAGAACTAATTTAATTATTAATCCTGATTATATTGGAGGTCGGTTAGGTTATGAGAAATTACCAGCGATTGCTTATATTACAAGGAATTATTCAGAAGGAGATTATTTTTATAGTTTCACTACCAATTGGAATTACACGGTAGATTTACCTTATGTTGTTAGTAGTATAATAACAGATATAAGATTACCTGATGGAAGACCCGCTCCGATTGATGATAATAGTTCTGTAATATATAAAATTAATAAATTAAGAACTCTTCCAAATATACCTGGAATAGTAAGTGATGAAGAAAAAAATATTAAGCAAGAAGATAAAGCGAAAGTAATGCCTCCATCAAATTAATTTTTTGAACCAATTAGCCATTGTGTATTTTTGAGTGTTTCACATTGGGGATTGAGGCAACAAATATCTTTCCTTGTTTTACCTGCTTCCTTATAAATACGGAGAATATTTAATCTTTGTTTTACTTCCAAACAGACTTCACAGTTTGGGCCAGTATCTCCACAGAAGGACATTGCGCGGTGGAGAGCATCCATTTCAATATCTATATCTGAAAGAAGAGAACCCTTGGGGGCAGCCCTCTTTGTTTTGCGATTATTGTTCCTTTTTGATTTTTTGTTCGGCATGGTACATCAAATATTAATTAATCAAAAATTCATTTCAATTTTATTTTATTACTTTAAAATTGAAATTCTTTTTTACAAGGAACTTCCCTGTAATAACTTTTTAAAAGTAATCGTATTTTTAAGTATTTAAATAAAAAATTGAAGCTGATTTTTGATAAAAATATATTGATGTAAAATGTTCATCAACACCAACACCAATCGTTTTGTATCTCCCGTTCGTTACACCAAGCTCGCTTGGGAAACGACCGAATATAAACTCAATGGAACTAATATCCGCCTCCCTGTCGGTGCTCACGACATCATCAGCAGTGGAGGTAAAATCTTATTTGAATTGACTAAAAATACTAAATGGCGTCTTGAAGAAGAAGATGGCCACCCTTCTATGTCTTTCCACGCGGTGTTTCCTGATGTCGGCGTGACCCTTAAAACGAGAAGCAATTGGCGAGGCGCTCCTGATAATGAAGTTGAAGGAGCACAAGCAGTTCTTCAAGGGTTGAGGGAACGAGTGATGGGTTCTATTCATCTTGCGATTGAACAAGAGGCAAAATATGTTGAAAAATATATCGCTCATCAGATGGCGGGCAATCATGATGAGGAAGCCGCTGAGGACAAAGAAAAAAGACTAAAATATTTCTTGAAACATGTGAGGGAAGTTCAAACTCAAATGCGTTTCCTTATCTTCATGTTGAACGATGATAAGGCTAATTGTGATAAGTGGTTTCGGAAAATGAAGGATGGCGTTACTGAAAATTTGTTGCTTCTTCAAGAAAACCCTGAAAAATACTCGGTCACGGCTCTTAAAGAGAGTGGCGACGAGGAACGCTTTGATATGAAGAAAGAACAATCATATATTGATATTGCGAATAAAATGAAGGGAATGTTTGAACATGGAAAATATATGAGAAGAATTCATTTCGCCCGCCCGAATGAAATTATCAATATATTTGTGGGTGGTTTTGATGATAGTGAGAAGGCAATTATTGAGAACCCCTATACAAATACTCCTCACATCTTCTTCAAAATACATGGGACAGCGGGGATGATTTTGGCCAACAATAAATTTACTAATAAACCTTTGACGATGGAAGAAGCTGATGAGAAATCTGACTACTTTATATTGAAGGCGATTGGGTTGGAGAAAGTAGGTGCTATTCCTGAAAGTCAATACATCTAAATAAACTCCCTGTAATATTCTCCTATAATATATTTTTTTTCCCTGTAATTGTTTTTTCAATTTTCCCTGTACAAAAATAAAATTGAAGTTGATTTTTTGAAAAAAGTAATTGATATACCGCGAGCAACAACAAGCAAACAAACAAACAAACAAAATGCCCGCCGTATTTAGCAAGATGCTCGTGTGTGAAGAGAACTACCCTATCCCCTATCTCAATAGGCAACAAACAGAGAGGTTGTTGAGAAAGGAATTGTGCCGACAAAAGATGTTTCACCAAACCCGAGGGAAGAAATATAATAAGGCGGGAGGAATGTATTGGAGGATTGGATGGGATTGGCGACTGAACATCCATACAGTAACTTTCTTCAGAGAGAATACAGAGGAAGCTTATAGGGAAAACATCTTGTATTAGGGGGTAGGGGGTAAAGTTGAAGTCCATTTAGGTTGAAGATAAAGTTGATGAA
>JAAHTH010000942.1_pt1 | contig 26673 bp, 44 predicted proteins | sample 6116091 | NCBI WGS metagenome assembly JAAHTH01 (sample SAMN13939990, study PRJNA603662) | sponge metagenome | isolation source: marine sponge | host: Mycale hentscheli | place: New Zealand | collected 2006
AGCGTGTGCGTATTCCTCTGGATTCTCAAAAGAATGCTGACCAAGCCCGTTTAGTAGTTACCTCTATGATTGCCCAAGGTTATTTCAAACAGATTTCTCTTTACAACTTTCCTGAAGGTGAAGAACAACCCAAGGTTCAGAAAGTCCCTACTAAAGATATGGCACAAGATCTAAATATCATGTTGGATGTTATCAAAAACTGGGAGAACTTTAATTACGAAGATTTCATGAAAGAGATGGTGAAGCGGTATGGATAAGGAACAACCACCTGAAATGAAGAACATTGATTTAGACGATGCTCTTCAGCAGTTTGCCGACCAACACCAAGAACCAGATGGTTTCTTAATGCGATTAGTTGTTTTCGATGGTGATGATGTAGATATATCTCCTCTTACTGTCAGTGTAGAAGGTTTGTGTATGACTCAAGACCTTCAATATCGTAGAGGTATGATTACCGATAAACAAGGTCAGAACTATACTGTGTTAGATATTGTGGGCATGGTGGGTTTTAAAAATATAAGTAAGGCTTTGAAAGACATTGACAAAATCATGACCGTTATTATTTCTTCTGCTCTCAAAATGGGATTAGAACAACCTTCACAGGCTGTCCATTTCCTTTGGACTGGACCTGAAGAAGAATGAAAATATAAGTAGTTGTCCTGTTACATACATACTATGGACCTGAACTTACCCTTGGTTATTTGTGCAGCAGCCATATCTTCTATCTTTGGAGAGATAGTTCATCCGCATATCTATGGATTAGATTTAATTCCTTCGTTCCGCATTGAAATCGGAGACAATAAGTATTTACACTTTCATCATTGGATCTATGCATTAGGTGGTTTAACATTACTCTATAACTTCCCGACGCAGAAGTCTTGGCTTAACTCTTTGTTAGCCGGTGGTTTACTTGGTGGATTGGCTCAGGGATTAAGTTACAGCACTTCTCATTTCGTGCTTTATGACCGTGATACATTTGATGTCCATCGTGCTCAGGAGTGAAAACGGTGAAGATTGCTTATGGGTTATCGGGCGAAGGCCGTGGTCACTCTACTCGTGCCATTACGGTAGCACCTTATTTACTCCTCGCTGGACATAAAATTACTTTCTTTACTTGCTGTCAGGCAGTGAAGCCACTCCGAGACGAAGGTTATATTGTTAATCAGTTACCAACACCCCGGATTCAATACGATAAGAATCACAATCCCAGTGCACTTAAAACTATGTTCTACTATCCCAGTTGGTTTCTACAGAATCGTGGCAAGATTATTGATTTAGCAGACCATCTTAAAAAACATAAATATGACTTAGTTATTTCTGATTACGAACCTTTGTTATCTCGGGCGGCTAAGTTAGCAAACATTCCTTTGATTATCTATAACAACCAATCTTTCGGAACGCATTGTAAACTACCTGCAGATTGTAAGGCTATTACCACACCGGATCGTGTAGCCATTAAACAATTAAATGTAATTAATCGTATGATTTGTCCAGATGGCGATACCACCATTATTGCTAAAGCCTTGCCTTCGGAAAGTTTAGTAGCCAAAAGAAATACTTATTTAGTGGGTCCACCTATTCAAGAACACTATCGTGGCAAGCGATGGAATGGTTGGAAGAGTAATTATATTATGGTTTATCATCGTAAATCCTTCTTGAGTAAGATGGATGAAGTTGTAGCCTTTGCTAAGTCTAAAGGATGCACCGTTAAGTGGTATGGGGCTGGAGAAAATATGTCCATAGATAATAGTGCTGTCCAGTTGTGTCCCGAAGGCCCATCTTTCACTCATGATTTAGAGAACTGTCGTTATTTAATCACTCCAGCAGGTGCCAGTAGTATTGGTGAAGCCTGTCATATCGGTGCACCAGTTATTTTAGTGCCTGAAAAGGGACAGATCGAGGCCGAACTTAATGCTAAATTAACTTCTTTTTATTATCCTAATGCCTGCACGTTACCGATGTCATCAGTCACTGCCGATGAACTCACTCGGGTTTCAGAAGATTTGCATGGTTTAGGAAAGAGCCATGTAGAAAATGGTAGTTGGAGAGTAGCCGAAATAATCAATCAATTCTTAGCAGATTACTATTCAGCATGATTTACCTAATCGCTTGATATCTTCACGCTTTACTAATCCCAAGGTAATGTTAGAAGAGCCGTTGGCATCTTCCACACTTACTTTTAGATAGGCCGTATCAGAATAATCTTCAAAAACTAAACTACGGTTCGATCCTAAATCCAGTTGTAGGCGCATGAATAAGATGTGGTGTCGGAACTATTTGAATCTAATGGTTTAGGAGGAGGGACAACTCTAATGCTATTAAGAATAAACAAATCACTTTCGGGATTCATCAAGCCTACGAGCATAATCTTTTCAGATTTCGGTTTTCGGGGTGTTTGTAACCCCTTCTATATGTGTCTTAGCGACTTCAAACTTTTTAGGTCGTCAGTCTCCCGTCCACTCCCCCCGCACCATGATGGCTTCGGGAGTCCTTTTCCAATCTCAATCCATGTATCGGTTCTGATACTCTGCGAACAGAGCGTCAGCCAAATCATAAATGGAGTTTACCAGTTTCTGGGGTGCATTTTCAGCATCCATCTGTGCAGCAGTGAGGTGAGTAGCGTTGTTGATACACATACCGAGAGTAATGCGTTCTTGCACACTCATTTTTCCTTCGTCAAGGTCGCCAATGAAAACATTGACTCCATCAGGAGTAGTGATAGTGATTTTAGCGTTGTCTTGGGCTTTGTTGCCATCCAGCACACCGAATCGCTTACGAGCACCTACGGCAGTCTTGAACTTACCTGCATAGCGACCTCGGACATCGTATCGTCCTACTTCACCTTGGTCGTTGCTGACAGCGTTTGGACCCTTCAAAAAGTAGGCCAGTGTGCCATCGTCTCGGGTGTATTCTCTTGCTGCGTATCCGTCTTTACAATTTACTTCAATTTTAACCATCTTAGTTCGCCTCGTAATATAAAGTGGTGGATATTACCCTTATATACTTTTAGCAAAACCTGTTTGATTGATGGCCAAGAGGCCGAAATTGCATCGGCAGTCGTCCCATTCATCATTGATGATTTTATTCAAATCTGACATAATGCCCATCATATCCATTTGCAGATCTTGTAGTTCAATAGGACTTATATTTTTATCTGACATCATACGAGCCAGTCTTTCAGTGCGATACAGCGCAGCCTTGATATTTATACTACCACAACGACATCTGTGATTGGGAAGGAAAATACCATCAATGTTTTCCCATGTCATGATATCAACTCCATATTAATAGCGTGATACATGCCACACTGACACATCTTACCGTTTTTGAGTTCATCCATAGCATCAAATATTTCTTTGAGTTTATACATTTCTACTTCATCCATAGTGTATTCTATGCCTTGCTTAGCAATCTGTCTAATTAGGTCCTCGTGTTCCATAACGATACTGGGTGAGAAATAACCACACCTCTCGCAACGCTCAGCCATATATCCTATTTAGCGAACCAGTTATTTATATTTATAGTTGCATAGCCAACTTGTAGGCTTTAGTATTATCAGAAGGATAATGTAGTCCTGCACTAACCCGTGCACTGGCGATGCGATCCGCTATCTTAAAGAATTGGAAATAATGTAGTGGATATTTGCGACTTAACTTCTTAGCCAAGACATAGGCTTGAAAAGCGTGACCTGATGGATAAGACGGTGTATCTGCAGTAGTGGATTCCATAGGCATTATAGATTTATTTACTTGCGCTGGACGAGGACGATTATAATATCGTTTGTAACTCATCATGATATCTTGCGTATCTTTGATTATTAGTTTTAGATAATTAGGATCGTATTCCAAACCCTTTTCCTCCATATATTTAATAAAAGGGTGTCGTGGACTGGCATCAGATAATTTAAAGTATTCAACGTCCGGTCTTTTCATCTTTCTAAGCACAGCCACAGATTCTCTTTCCGAGTTCGGGAATGCATCCTTTCGGACTGGCTTTTCGGGGAAATAACCTTCCATTCTTTATAATTGTTTTTTTGACTATTTGTAGTTAAGTGTAGGTATTGAAGACATTTGCCACAAGATTAATATAGTCACAAAAAGAAATAGAGTTCATGACTGAAACCCCAAACATCTGGTCCATAGTTATTGAACCAGACTATCAGTGTGAATGGTATGTGGGTGAGGTCTGGGTGGAATTAGCAGGACATCAATGGCGAGAAGATACCGTTGTAGATGTAGATCAAACCAACTTTGAACGTCGCTTAGCAGAGCAAGTAAATATAATTAAAGACTTGTTAAGTAAAGGTGACATACTTAATTACGGATTCTAAAAGATAGTTTGACGATTGATACTTGCGTAGTGCCCAATCATTTTATCTCGTTCTTCTACCCATGCAGCGTAAGCATCTTCTCCAAATAGCATACCAATCTTCCCATCTTCTAAAACTAAGAAAGCCATATCATTGTTTTCCATACCGTTTTTGCCGAAAGGCCACACGGCTATGAAACCCTCTTCCCTGAATGTATTATCCCGACTTCCGTAAAACCCCTCTGGTTTTATTTTTTGTGGATGTGGATACATCATGACTACATGATACAGATTTAAATTAGCACCAGCATTCATCTCGTTAAGGCTCCGATATTTCTGTCCATAATGAACAGGTCCTGTCATCAATTCCCCGGGCTTAAATGGATACATAGCCATGGTCGCTACTTCATCCCAGTCTAATTGATTTTGTTCATAATAACGAGTCCAAGGTGCGTTACGAGCCGTAGAAGTTATATTCATCTCTTTCCATACTTTATCTTGGATTATATCAGGCATATCAAGGCTTTTAGCCCAGTAAGTTTGTTCTACAGGTTTCCAGCCCGTTTTTCTAAACCGTTCTTCAGTTTCTACAGAGGGTTTATCATCTTTATCCACGGCACCAAAAGGATTAGTTTTATTATATTCTGGCACTTGGATCATAATCTGACTATCAGGAATAACATCGCTAACTCCCACCATAGCATCATAACCATCCAGTGAAGGCCATAAGTGTAAGACATCTGCGGCCACGCTAATTGCTACATCCATAGCCTGTTGCGGTAGTTCACGATTGTCGGACATAATCTTAATTGCAGTTATCAACTACTTATATTATTACTTTTGTGGGACAGGACAGGTATTGACACCACCGAGACGATAAAAAGGACACCATCCGAAAGCAGAAGTGACTACACTCCAAACACCCATGATGAGAAAGACCCATGCCCATGAGCCACTGGCTAAGAAATCTATTACTAATAATAGTAAGCCACCTATGCCTCTGAAGACCCGATCTCTGAATCCCACATTCATCTAATCCAACCTAATTTCTCTCCACTCTACTCTACCGGCTTTAACTAAATCACGGATACGGCGTTGCTTAGTAGATAATTGTGCCTTAGCAGATTTAACATCCATAATGTATATCATGCCTTCTTCCATATTGGTATTTTTATCTTGACGATAATCCCAGACAATGTAATCAATAGGATTGCCCATGAATGACCAGTTTTCAGGTTGCCAATTAGGATCTATTTCAGGATGGTCTACAAATGGTGCCCACTTCTCTAATATCTGTCCTTTAGAAGTATGCGCTGAAGCAGCCCTACCTTTCTGCTTTTTGGCTTCGACTTGAGTGGTTTCTAAATCTGTTTCCAACTTGGCTACTTGATGACTTAAGGTATTGATAGTAGCATCTAAAAACTTTACTTGCTGTTGAGACGAACCTAACTGTTCAGTTAGTAATAGTAATTGAGTATTATCTTGCACAGGAACTTCTATTCGTTCAATAACAGGTTCTAACGTTTTCAGTCCCATGTATCGTGTGGTTAACCATATTAAAGCCAGAACTAATCCTGCCGAGATCCATTCCCACATACCCCTCTAATCAGGGCATCACCTATTTGTATCTATTGTAAAGATAATAGCCCAGTCCTGATAAGGATACGAGCGTTCCAGTAATTGCTAATCCTATTACCATATTAGAAGGTTCTTCACTATCTTCACTAATCACAGGTTCTTCGGTAGTGCTTTCTTCCTCTTCTTCATCTTCTTGAGAAATAAACATACCTAAAAGTTGTCGGTAAGATGATTCTTGTTCGTCTAATCTTGCCTTGAGTGCCTCCATTTCAGGATTGACAAGATCAGATTTAACTTTACTTTTATCATTAGTGGTTTCAATTGCCTCTTCATCAACAACAACGGGTTCAGGTTCAGGCTCAGGAGTGGGTTCTGGAGTAACCACTGGTTCTTCCACCACTGGTTCAGGGTCACCTGACACTTCTTCCACAACTTCCTCTTCTCCTACAGGGTAGAAAATACTTCTATCACCATCAGTAGGTGTATCTAAATCCTCAATTGGAAGTGGGGTGAAATGATCGGGGAACTCATAGGGGTCCACTGCCTCCCACCTAATACCATAATTCTTATATTTGGGCTGTCTCTTAATAGACGCTATTACGGTTTCCATGGCCTCAGTAGGTAGAGTTTCATATCCTTCATCTGGGGGAGCAGGTCTTATTCCGCCTTGAGATCCTGCCACAAACTCTCCATTCTCTTCTACCCATAGGTTGTAAAAGGGGTGGTATGCTTCGTCATAAATAAACGATTTAACCTGTGACCATGCAACACCGACGAACTTAGTTTCGCCTTCTTGTGGTGGGACGGTATAATCATCAAGATCAACTGCACCAAAAGTGATTTCGGTTTGAAATAAACTATGACCGAGGTTGCCCATAGTGTTTCCTTAACCCTGCGACTATATATTAGTTACTGTCCAAGATTATTTCTATCAATGCCTAAAGCATCACAAATATCATTGTATCGGTTGCGAATAGTTACTTCGGTAACTCCTGCGGCAGCAGCCACATCACGCTGAGTGCGATAACTCTCTGGATTCTTCATGCAACTCAAGTATACTACGGCTGCAGCGATTCCAGTAGGACTTCGACCAGTAGCAATCTTCTTAACTTTAGGTTCGCCCAAGATACGCAAGGCTTCTGATTCAATGTTAGTAGGAACTTGGAGTTTACTGCAGAAAGCAGGAACAAACCCTTGAGCACTGCTGGGTGCGATACGCAATTGAAGTTGTTGCTTTACCTTACGATAAGTGCGACCAATCTCTTTACGACCAATACGGCTATGCCTACCGATCTCATCCAGTGTTCTATGAATGCCATTCAAACGGCAAGCAGCATGAATACTGGCAGCGACTACACCTTCAATACTACGACCCTGCACCAACTTGGCTTCGGCAGCCTTACGATAAATATATGCAGCCTGTTCACGGATAGTATCATTAAGACCCATCTGGCTGGCTAAGCGTTGCAGTTCATACAAGGCTTGCACCAAATTGCGTTCTGTGCTGTTGCGAATACGAGTGCGTTGCTGTTGTCGGCGTAGTCTTCCCAAACGCTTACGGAACTCACCCTTGATAGGTGCACCTGCATGGTCTTTATTCATACGACAAATATCTGTGGTTAGACCTTTATCGTGCAAAAGCCATGTGGCTGCCATACCGTGTCTTTCATTGTTAGCACCTGCACCGTCAGCAAAGACTCTGTAATCTTTACCCATGTCAATTGCCAAGCCCAGAATTAAACCACAGTCAGGGCATTCGTATTCTCCGCTATCATTTTCTCTAATGCTGTCTTTATCAGCACCACATTCGCTACAATTACTATCCCACATACTGTTCACCTTTATCTTTCTGCGTTTCACCCTTATATACTTTTCGGTTGGTATATAACCTATTGGTCTCTCCAGCCCACAGGAAGGATGGTGCCCTGTGTTACTTCTTGTTTCTTAACATTATATATTAGTTTGATTTCTTGGGTATCGGTAATAGCCCTAATCACTTGATATGGATCGGCAGTTTTGAGCATAGTTATACGAGCCTCCTGACCATCATAACGTGTAGTCAAAGCAACAGGCTTAAAACATTTCTCATCTCGGTTCCACATAGTCTGGGTTTTACCAGTTAAGAACTTAATCATCTTAGTCTTAGAAATAATATCTCCTTCTTTCATGTTCACACCTCACACTTGATAATAAAATATAAATCGTCTTGGCACTTCTTAATGTATTCTACGGCTTTAGCCTCGTCACCACTTTCTTGAGCAGTTAAAGCAATCTCCAAACACACGCTGGCATGAGTTAATCTATCATTACTAATCATGCTAACACTTCCCCGGATTTTGGATAGGTATCAAGCAGACACTCTAAACAATAAGATTTAACATTACTGAATTGAGCACCCCGAGTAACTCGGCAAACAGAATCATTAGAATCACACATATCACACATCATGCATCACCACGCTTCATTCGATAAGGATGGCGATCTTCATAATCACGGTCTGCACGACCAAACAACCAGACTTCATGACTCTTAGTGCGAGCCACGCTATCCACCTTTACCTTGCGAATCTTGCGAAATCGCTTGTCGGCTTTTAGCACACAAAATATCTGTCGTGGACGGACTTCGTGCACATGGTCTTTATTCAAAATCTCGGCCAACTCGGTAGTCAAGTAGGCTCTATCTTCCATTAAATCAAAGGCGTTCACTCTTCGGCGTTCTACCCATGCGTGTTTTCTTCCCATATTTTCACTTCCTCTATTAGTCCCAGCGTAATCCCCTATATAAAGGCACCGTTAAGCGACCTCATATTCTTCAAAGACATAACCACAATCACCACAAAGGCAATCTTCCTTGCAGGCATCCTTTTCGATACGGTATAATAGCCGAGACATATTACTCCCTCTAATAACCCTCATATAAAGGCACTGGTCAAATTGTGGACTTACCACATCTTCCAGCCTGTGCGGGCGGAAGTCAGATACATCTGAACTGCTTTGACATGGTGGCATTCTTGACGCTTGATTTTACTAACGGGACAATTACACTTAATGTTACTATCATCCCAGACGGCTATATTCCAATCTTTACCAGAATTGCCTGTTACTCTAAAGTAGTCCTCTTTTACTCGCATTACCTTGCCTTGTCGCAAGAGGTTAATGGCCATTTGTTGCCGATCTCTATCATCGCTCATGGGTTCTAATCCCTGTTAGCACCCTTATATACTTATCTAAAACACAAGAAAACGATGAGTGCCACTATGAATGCTAAACTAATAATGCCCTCTACCCACGGAAACCTTCCGTCAGGAGGATCAGGGTCATAAGTTTCCCAGCCAGACATAACAAGGGTGTGTGTCACGACTTATTTATATTTACCCATACCATCAGAACGTCGTTCTTGTTCGTATTCGTCTCGCATCTGCTTTTCCAGTTCTGCTTTAACTTCATCACAACTTTCACACAATCCCGTATAATGAATATGTTTAGCATCTTGATAAATCAAAGGTGGTTCTTCACACATCTCACAAATTACAGTAGGCCATGAAGCATAGTTAATAGCCCACACCATATTGCCGACATCAAAATAACTCTCAGGAGTTTTGTTCTCCATACTATCACTTTTCCATCTCGGCCAAGGAATCCATAATTCTTTGAGCATCCTCTTGGCTCAGGCCCGTTTCCTGCATTATTCTTCGTAACTCTCCCGCAGCCCCGTAGCCTTCCGGCATAGTGGTATTTAACAACGCAAATAATCTATTACTATCTATCCAATTTATAATCATTCATTTTCCTCCGGTGAGTAACGGTTAAGGAAAGCGATCATTTCTGCTTCTTCCTCTGGAGATAATTTGCCTGCGTAATAATCTGATTCTTTCTCTTTAATCTTTCCTAATTCAAGCAAAGCATATAAACGAATGGGATGTATGCACCAGTTAATTGTATTAGACATTATATCGCCTCCAGTTAATTTCATACCCACCACTACCAGTCTGATGGCTAAAGCCACAAGTCCAATTCTTATCCCAGTGTTTTACAATCATTTTTACAAAATCCGAAAGAAAGTCTTCCGAGTCTTCCCCATCCCAATCTTCTACCTGCCATTGGCCTTCAAGATCACCTTCGGGATAAAAGAAAACAGAATGTCCTCTCATATATTGCATATTACTTTTTTCAAAATGTGTATCCCAACCATCAGCCACTGCATCTAAAAACTGTTCCAAAGTCCATTCATTAGCCCAAGTATCAAACATACCATCGTATATCGAAGCCCCAAAGATAGCATACTTATTAGGATTCCGAGTCAGCCAGTTAATTACTTCACCCAAAGTTATGCCTCCTATATTCTACTTCCCAAGATTCATTACCTGATTGATATCCTCCTACTGTCCACAGACCGTCATAATGTTTCCTCAGTAAATCCATCAACTCCTTGAGAACCGTTTGTCGACCCATGTTAGTAATATCATTATAATCCCATTCTCGTCTATTTTCACCCCACTTAATAAAAGCACTACTATCCTCAGCCCCCGGATCTATTATAGAACCCATAATCTCCGTAATTTGATTTACAACTGTTACATCATCATCAGGCAATTGAAAAACTTGGGTAGTTAACATATAATCATAAAAATCCGCCATCACTACAATTGCATTAGGGCCTCGGCGTGAAACCACGCTATCGTCCCGCAACCAGTTAATGACTTCTGATATCTCAATCACCTCTTGATAAGTTTAACGTATCCACCGTGTTGAGTGCTTCCCAAAGTAATTAGTAAAGCATCCACCAAGTATTTCTTATTATTTTTATATTTCCACTCTTTATTAGGTTTAATCCAGCCCTGTATCTCAATTACAGATCCGGGACGCAACACTGCTTCCAATTTCTTAGCAGGTTCACCAGTTAAAGATACATATGCTACTGTGTCACCACACCCCGGCGTAGTTACAGGGAACTTAATTTCTCTGTAAGCAATATCGGCTTTAGTTTCCTTATAATTATTCACGACCCCACACTTCCAGCAACGTTCTTTGGCTTTGTTACTATTATCTACGTCCTTTTGTGATGCTACCCATGCTTGTCCGCAGGGAATACATTTGCGTTGGAATTGAGAAAAGGCCACATCTGTCCCACGAGGTCCAGTGACGAACTCACGATTTCCAATACCTGTTCCATCCGTGACGACGAACTGTTGAGGTGGTTTAATGGCAGTGCCCAAACGCTTATATTTACTTTTACGCTTCTGGTCTTGTTTCTCTAAGACTTCATAGATCGGTTGTAATCCACACCATGATTGTCCAGCAGGAGGATATTTAGGTAGTTTAGGTGTGCGCTTCCACTGTCCAACGTAATCAGACTTAGCACCCTTTTTAGCAGCATCCAAAGTATCTTTATCTACTTCTTTATTCCATTGTTTGCCTAATTCTTTGGCTCTTTCTATTCTTTCATTTCTATCAGTCATATCATCAACTCTTTTAATTCTGCAGCCTTACTTTCTTCCATGGTTGTCATGGGTTGGCCATTTCTTAGTATATCTATATCATAAACTGGAGTATTGTGTGGGATCACTAATTCATATTCAAACCAGTAAGTAGACATATTAGTAGCAATAGTGGTAGGCCAATCAACATCATCAATAGACACGATAGCATTAATTGTAACTTTATCCGTGCTATCGGGGTTTTTTGTGATACCAAAAACAGACCCCAAATAGGCATCATCATTCCAACTCCATGAAGTCATTTCACTGTTACCCACTCCACTGCCTACTTTGAGGTCATCTTCTAAATCTGCAGGGAAGGTGCGGTTATATCCACCTAAGTGTTCAGTATCTACCATAAAATCTCGCTCTCCGTAAATAACTCTACTACATTGTATCCATTCCCCGTTGGTAGTATGAGCCTCTTGCATAAATCTTTCTAAAAATTGATAAAAGATTTCGTCCCAGTCAATATCTGCAGGGTCATCGTTAGTCATATAAGGTTGTATTAAATCATTTAGGTCAAAATCAGTATAATCAATAATCCACTGCACAATGGCTTCGCCTTGTTCGTGCCAGATGTCTTCCATAGTTCCTACGGCTAACATTAAACCAGATCTATTCATTATTTTCCACCTCTTAGTTTCATGAAACCTAATAAACCTATTACGCCTGCTATGGGCCAGATTAATCCTGTTAAAGATTTGGTTTCAGTATCAGTATCGTCAGTATCATCATTATCTTCAACGGGACCCGAAGTTACTGGTGAGTCGACACTACTATCGTCTGAAATAGATGTATTACTAATTCCCGAATCTGGGGTAGCGGCGGTTGAAGTAACTGCAGGACTATCCACTGCTGAACTAACTCCCAACAAAGGAGGAATAGTTTTTCGATCTGCTTCCGTAAGTTGGACTCGGGTTACTGTGCCACCACAATTAGATTTAATTCTATTGTATACTTTTTCTTGAATGAGTGCGCCCGATTCCTCTGTAGTCTTAACCCAATTTTGACTACCTTTGAGAAACACTGGGGTGCCATCACTCACTACGCCCCACAAGGTTCTATCATAAGAATATTGTCCAGCATATGACTTGTGATACCCCGGTTTTCCATAAGCAGGTTTGTATTTCACTGTAGGTGCTGATGAGGTCACTGTGCTTTTGCTTATGTGCTTTTTTATTTGTTGGCCACAACCTTCTTTAGCATCTACACCGCCACAAGTGCAATCATTATTTCCACCTGTGTATCCTGTTCGCTCGGCACTTACACATCCCATCGGATGATAAAAGATTTTGTTATTAGCACAATCTACTGTCATACTACCCACAGCCCAACATTTCTGATTGGGGTCATTAGTTTTAGTCCAGCCTGCGTTACACGGACCACAGCGAGAATTATCTTCAACTTGACAATCTTCGCAGTAATCTACGCTGTTAGGATCTTTACAACCTACTTTAACTTCTAAGTTAAATTGCTTAACGGGTGCTTCAAACCACGCATAAGCATAGGGACTGGGCAGCACAACCATAGTTAAAGTGCTATGCGCCTACTATTTATATTATTAGTTTGTATCAAATATGCCTTGTTCGTTCATAAACAACACTGGGATGTTGCGAGCATCATACCACTGCTTCCAAGCCAGTTTTTGTGGGTTCTTTTTCATCTGTCTACGATATTGAGAATTAGTAAGCACAATAACCACATCTGCGTCGATCGGAAACATAGGTATTATCTTTTCTTGATAGTTAATTATACCTGTATTATCTGCGGATACAGTGTTTAAGAATTGTGGCCACTTTCCTCCAAACAAAACATTTGCCAACCCTGCACTATTAGTTGGGTTATTCAAGATGTTATCTCTGATTTTTTGGACTTTATGAAGAAATAGTTTCATTTGATTTCCGAAACCACTGAAAAACACAACTTCAGTATCACGATGGCTGAGCCAATCATGAATAGCACCTGCCTGACTTAAGCCTTCTACTTTGTCTAAAGTGGGAACACCCATCAACATAACTTTATCTGTGGAAAACTGAGTATGCCTCCAATTATTAGATTGTGGGTTTTGATTCATTCTTCAGACTTCCCATAATACATACCACAACTTTGACACACTAAAGTATCTTTATCTACATCGCATTGACGACGGCAAGGTCCGCCTACTTGTATCCAGTCAGTCATTCTTCTTCACACCCTAAACCTAATCCGCAAATAGTTGCTTCGGGAATTACCAAGATTTTACAGATTTTTCTGAGCACACGGCGAATAATTCCCATAGTTATCACTTCCCTTGCCAACTATTTATAATGTTCTAAAAATATGGATAGGGAATCCCAGATCGTTACTACCCTCACGATTAAGAATAGTTTTACTTTTCACAACTTCCCTTAACTTACTATATGGTAACATTCGAGTTTGTCCTTCGATTACAAAAGCAAAGTTCATTTCTACTATGCTACCGTTACCGATCTTCAACATCTCTTTTATCTTGTCGATTGTTAGCCACCAACCACCTTCATACATATATCCGGTGTTCATCCACTCTATTTCTGCGTCCTCACCACGGTCTTCTTCTTTTTCGACTTCCTCTACACTGGTGTCTTTAAGTTCAAAGCCACAGTTTAAACATTGATTGGTCCAGCCTGTCGGACTATCAGCACATTCTTTTTGCTTAAATCGTTGTCTATAATCCTCTGCACCCATTCTGCGCTGTCGGTGTTCTTTCCACCGACTATCGTATTCAGTAGTATTAGTGCACTCAGGACAATAAGCATAAGTTGGTTCCCATCTTTTTCTGATTTGAACAACTCTGTTCTCAACCCCCGGTTCGTATACCTCGAAACCAGTCAAGGCTTTGCCCTCTGGAACTTGATGAACCTCAATAACGAAATCGTCCATGAGATATGTTCGGGCTATCACTTACTTATACTATTCCAGACGATCGTCCCAACCCAATTTTGGGTAAATAACGTCTTCCCAGCACACAGGACACCAACCATATTTATTCCCAAACATAGTGCGCTGTCCATATTCAGGTAGATTTAGGCGAGCCTTTTCTTTAACCAACTCGGAATACTTATCGTCATAAAAATCCAAGGCTTGTTGAAGAGCAGATTCAAAATCTTCTTTATCATTATCTTGAAAACTAAATAAATCGTCCACAGTAGTGACTATCTTACGAATATATTCACTAACCTCTTTCATATAAACTCCACAATGTCTGCAGTGGCGATCGTTGGAGTAACGCCCCTCTTTCCATTCATGTTCGCCAAATAAATAGTTTAGTTGTGTTAGCATTAAATCTTCTCGGATATTTAAAATACGGGCGGGTATATGACGAGGTGAACGATTCGGGTGGGATGGCAGGTTTCTTTCCCGTTCATTTTTCTGTGCTCTCCACCAATTCATGTTATCTATATTCTTTAACTCGGTTCCGTGGTTTAACATCCATTGAAAATATTCATTATAATAAGCCCAGTTAATTCCCAAAGGAATCTTAGGACCTATCATGATATACCCCAGCATGGTTTTGGCCATAATATTACTTGGAGTGACCTGTTATTTATATTTACCATTTACCCAGCGGACACTTAGCAGAACCAATTTGCGTCTTTAACTTCATATTACAACCACATATGTTACAGAAACTTCCTAATAACTTGCGTTTTAGTTCGGGACATGTTCGGCAGATAGTCATCCGATCGTCATATTGTTTGAGGCCCATAACCTAACTTCCTGTCACACTTATTTATATCTTATATCTCACTGTAGTAATCGTTATTTAGATAAATATCCAAATCCCAATAAGGTGTGAGTTCTACTTCTGCTTCCACCAAACGATCGTGCTCAATAGGATCTCCTTCCTCTAAAAAAGTAAAGGCTGATAATTGTATATCACCCACAGTGTTTTTACTGTATTGTCTATCTTCTACCCACTTGGCTATTTTTGCGATTAGTTCGTCTAACTTCTTTTGGCCCTCACCGCTACCAAACTCGTCACTGTGCCAACCATAAAACACACTTTTAGTATATTGTTCCGCTTTTGGCGGGTCTCCTGCTTTAGAGTAGGGCCGATACTTACGAATTGATTGGTCTATAATTTCATAATACTCATTTGAAGACAGGGCTACTATTTGCTTACGGAAATCGTTGTAGAACGTCTCGATTATCATTTTTACTTCTGCTTCCTCGGTGCTGGTCACATCCAGCATAATTGTGGTAATAGGAGGTCTTTCGCTAACTGGGTGATTAGAAATGTAGGTCCGAGCATAAATATCATACATATTAGTCGCTATTTCGACATCACGGTGTTCTTCGCCCACTCTTACGAAAGCATAAGGCTCTTCATAGGAATTAACTTTCATGCCTGCTACTTGTTTGGAAGCATAATTAATAAATCTAACAGGATAGTTAATCTGTAGATTTTTAAAAGTTTCTTCCCGGGCTTGTTCAGGAGAATCATAAGTATCAGCAAAATCCATCTCGTGTAAAAAGCCCTCTATAATCTGTGGAACATCATATCCACTATACCACTTCCAATCTTCAAAAGTTATTTTCATCATTTCACCATAACCATTTTCATCTTCAAAATAAGATATATCTCCAAAATGATCCATATTCATAGACCGTTCCCCAGTCTCTGCATCTTCTTCTATCATCCAACTAATATCTTTTTCCAGAATACGTTTTTCTAATTCAGGAAAATATTTCTTAGGAAAGGCAAAGAACCCATAACTACGATAACCCATTACCTCCACTCCTTACCTTGCTTCTGAAAAGCAGTTACATATATTCTAAATTGTGATGTATCATCAGATTTATCATATAACTCTACACACAACAGCAGATCTTGACTACCTTTCATAATATCTTCTTTTACGGTTACGCCTAAATCTTGACCTGTGCTTTTATCTACGGCGGCAGCGATGGCTTGGGCTGCTTCTACTGCTTCTTCTCCTGAATTAAATATCCATTGTTGGAACGGGGATTTCCTGTGTTCATCCATATTATTTTCCGATATACTGTCCAAATGTCCATCAGGGTCACCATACAGCGATAAAGTAACAATATAAATGGTATTTCCTTTTAGCCAATTGATTACTCCACTCATTCCTCTCCACCCACTGGTATAATTAACCACTCGTATAATCTAATATCCTGTCTGCGATCATCTAAATCTTTCTCAGATGCCCACAGAGTTATGTGTCCTTTTGAGGCTACACCTGCTTCCGACCTTTTCATAACATAATCTTTTAGGTGTGGCGTTACTTCTTTGTCAGGATAAGTAATTTTACCATCCAGCACATAAGAATCTACATACTGCTTGTCTTTTAACCCATAATACAAGTGCGGTCCTAAGTGCGAACCGGTCTTCAGTTCTGCTTCTGGTAAAAGATTTAAAGGTCCTGCTGATACGGCTACCTGTCTACCTGCATAATCTCCACCTGCTGCTACTTGGTTTGCTCTCATCTCGGCTTGTAAATCTACATATTCCTGAATCATCTTAAGACATTTATCAATACTGGGAAACACAAACACATCTTCTAAAGCCGAAGTTTTCTTTTCCTTTTCACCCGAAATACGATACCCTGATTCTAATGCATCTTGAGTGCCCCAGATAGCACTGGCGTTCTGGTTCACAATAAGTAACACATACCTATCGCCAGTAACATAGTTAATGACACCCATAAGTATATTTTTATCCTACGACTATAAATGGTTTTGTGTTGTTACACCCCGGGTTTGTATTTCAGAAACCCAGTGAGTTGTGCGCTTATCTGCAGTCTGCTCTCTAATAACTTTATTTCCAGACGGATCGGTCTTCTGAGAATACACTTGGAACTCAAACTTGTAATCACCGACATCACCATTTGGTAATTTATAATTTCTAATGGTAGCACCTCGGGCCTTGTAACTGGCTTTGATGACCCAGATACTTGCTCTTCCTAATTCTTTTAATTCGTCATCAGATAAGTCTCCCACTCTGGACTTAGGATTGATTTTAGCCATATATAATGCTTCAGCCTTAATATAATTACCAATGCCTGCTACTACTTTCTGGTCCATCATCACTTGTGTGACTTCTTTATGATTATATCCTTTACGAGTATGTTCTCCTCGCATTCGTGATAAAAATAAATCTTCTGAAACTTCTTCGTTTAGCAAATCAGGTCCCAGAGTTCCTAATTTCTTCTGCAAGGTCTCAGGTTTATCGTGAAATATCTTAAAGGTTCCAAACTTACGATAATCTACATAACATATTTCGCCTTTACTGGTTTTGAGAACTAAACGGCGATGTTTGTGGTCGCCCTTGCCGGGAAATCTCCATGTTCCTGACATTCCAAGAGTATGATGAATATCAAACTTACCGATCTTAAAATAAATAAACTTACCTTTACAGTCTACAGATTTAATTTCTATTGGTCCTGCAGATAATTTATCAAGCAGTTCAGATACTTCATCTCTTACTTGGTTTTGGAACCAACCTTCATCTTCCACCACAATTTCTTGTAATTCACTTCCTTGTAAAAAGCGATTAAGCCTTTCAGTGATGCGTTTAACCTCTGGACCTTCTGGCATAGGCTACCATAGGGCTACCACTTATTTATACTAATCAAAGTTATCTAACATTCTACGGAAACATTTATTTCCTGCACGATAGAAAAGATTTTGTTTCTGCCATGGATGTAGTAGACTTCCAACTTCGGCATCGGTAGTAAACTCACTGCTGTGCAGTATATTTATTTCTTCTGCGGACAGCGGCCAAACCACTTGCTGGTTTACACTGTAAGGAAGACGGATCAGTCCCTGACGATAATTAGGACTTAAATCTAAACTTGGGTGAGCATTTCCAGTGGCAGCGAAAGTAGTATCGGCTACCACACGAGCATATATTTTACCTATATCACGCAAAGGGTCCTCATTATCTTTTAAATCATGTAAATGAACACCAGCCATCTTAGCAGATTCATCTCCAGTTAGCCAAACGTGAAAACCTTTTCTACCAGAGAAAACTATAGTGGGATGCATCCCAGCATCACGAAGATAATTATATACTTGGTAGGCATCTTGAAAAGAGACACTTAAATCTTCATGATCGAAATCCCATACCATATTCTTGCCTAACCATACTTCCTCAAACTTTAATCCATATGGTTTCAATCCTTCGGGTGTCAGAAAATATTTCCAGCGAGTAGAATATAATTTTCTTCCTTTCGTATTCACACCCCGGCCTTTAACTCGGTAAGAAGGAGGTAGTTCAGGAAGAGCCTTCCAATTAAGTTGATTAGTAGATATAAATATGTCTAAATGTCGTTGGTCGATACCCAACATAGTAATCCAGCGTTCAAAGTCTCGAGACCAAGCGATGCGAGTCTGACGGATTCCAATTTGTTTACCATCAGGAAGATTCCATGTCCACTTCACTTCTCGGTTTTTAGCAATAGCGGCGATGTTACCCACAATAGCCTGATCTCTAAGCCATGCTGGTTCCATAAATATAATTATAGCAACTACCTACTTATGGTTTTGGCCACTCGTATTCTCGTCCTTCAATGACGTAACCGCCGTCCAGAGTAAAACTATTATCAAAAACTTCAGGCTGTTTGCTTCTTATGGCCCGAGTCAATTGTTGATGCATTTTACCCCCAACCTCTTCTTCTTCATAATCTTCTCCTTGTTCATCCATTAGTTCTTGTTGTTTCTGAGCCATCCACTCTAATCGGGGTTGAAACTCCGGCAGTGGAGTCACAGGTGCATTATTTAAGACATAAGCCAAGATTTCCTGCATCTTTTCGCCCTTAGTTTGGTTCTTTAAGGCTTTGAGAAGTATATTTGCTTGCAGTTGAGGAACTTCTGCCGTCATTATGTATCCCGTTCCCGACCTGCCACCCGCCATCATAAAAGGTATCCAGAAATTATGGCCTCCGCCTTCGTAATCAGTGATACCATATTGAGGATCTTGAAAAGCCTCCATAGGCATAAAGGCTGCGATACTTCCATCCACTACTACCACATAAGTTCTATTAGTTTCTTTAGGTCGTAAAGACCCTACTTTCATAGTCATAGTTTTATGTCCCACCTCATTGATGGCCCATGGCATTAGTAAATCTATTTTTAACAACTTACCGCCATCTAACTCTACGGATTTTTCTTTGTCCATGGCCATTCTTAATTTTAGTTTTTGTGATGCTGTCGGGACCTCAGTTCGTGAAATTGATTTCCAACTTAATGTTAAATCGTTTTTATCTAACCATTTGACGATACCATCTTGTCCGCCCGAAATAAATGTCATTCCAATATCATCACCCACTTCGGCTATCATTAAAGCATTATCAAATAATAATGCTTCGCCTGCTGTTATGCCATTAGATCCTACAATGTCAAATGTATTTATCCACATGTGAGACACCTAACGGGACATCTGCACTATCTTTTTAAAAGCATCTTCTTCGGAAATCATGCCTAATCTAATATATTGTTCCAATTCTAAAATGGCTTCAGAGAGTGCTAATTGTTGTAAGGCTTTTTCTTTAGCCATAACTTGTGCAATAATTCCTTTAGGTTTCTGATACACAATAGCCGAATTAAACTCTTCATAATCTTTTAGTGATTTTTGGTCACGGTGAGGTAGTTTAGTAAGTTTAAGTGGTGTAGGTTTCTTGGCTCGTGCTGCTCTCAGGGCTTTGGCTAATTGTCCATCCTCATCCACAGGTCCAAAAGATTCTGCATTCATAGCCGCAGATTTATTTTTAGCCCAATTAACTCCCGAAGTTCCACCCCACAACAACCATGCGATCGTTCCAGCAGTTGGACCACCATCAGGCATCTTTTTAGAAGGATTATTATTTTTACGATGTCGGTTAAAGGCTGACATTCTGCGAACATCATGACGACTAACTTTACCAGACGCTATTTTACGAGCACGAGTAACTCCTGAATCAATTCCTTGCGCTTTCGCTTCTGAAGGTGATAATCCACCCCGGCCAAACTCTTTTCTTAAAGTTAAACCACGCTTAGCATTAGCCACGGCACTGGCAGGAGGCTTATATGATTCTGCCCCCAACAACTTAGGATCATAATCTGCACCATCTACGTCGCAGTGCTCACAAACTTTTAAACTTAAGTCATCATCAACATAACCAACTTGTTCATGTCCACCACAAATATCACATTTTGCCAGAGGAGTATAATCAAACGACAAAGATTCTGCATTCATAGCAGAAGCACGATAATAACCTTCGCCTTCTGGACCCTCATAATCGTAAATCCATTTAGCAGCACAAGGTTCGCAAATGTTGTCTTCTCCTTCTATATCTCCATCAGGATTGGGTAATCCAGTAATGTAGCAAGTAGAACCTTCAGCATCTTCAGACCAAGGCAGGAAATCAATGCCATCCAAATGGCTGTCTTGACAAGTTTCTTCGGCATCATAACGAGCCTCGTGGGATTCTTCCTCGTGTTGTGCCCAATCCAGTAGTTCTTCATCACCATGGCTTTGGCTTTCTTCATCAGCCCACTCACGGAAAGATATATTATAACCATGAGTCTTCATTTCTTGTTCAGCCCAGTCATCAAACTCTACTGCGAAATCTTGTTCTGCAGATATCTCTCGTCTCAACATCGCTTCTTCAGGAGTAATATTTTTATCTTTAGTTAATCGGCGCAATCGTGGATCACTGCCAATCATCGAAACAACTTTACCACGCTTTTCGCCACTGATAACTTCTGATTCGGCTTCATTATAAAATACAGTAGGAGATTCACCATAACCTAATGCCCACTGCACCATGCTTTGAGGTTCAATATCAGCATCCCACTCGGCACCATACTTATCCTGATACATCTGTTTTAGATCGTTCTCAATATCTTTATTGGCCATATGATTTACAAACCAGTAAGTAAATCCGCCCACAAGTGCTGCAGCAACGATGCTCATACCTTATATTTACTGGCTTTCGCTATTTATATTTTCGCTGAGGACCTCAATCAAGGAATCCATGGACCTCATATCTTTATCATCCTTCAACCAGATGTTATCACAAATAGTTTTTCGGAAGATTCCTTTCTCTTTGACATCAGAAGCCCAGTTCCAACCCCACAGTTTTACTTCAGGGTTCTTTTGGTCTGCCTCGCAAGTAGCCCAGATAACAATAGCATTCTTTTTTACATATTTATCTAATTGCACAGGAGGTATACATCGCTTGAACGGATCCCATTGGTGGTTGCGTAATCCCTTTATTTCTATTTTCTGCTTATCACACATAACGTCAGTATGACTGGTAAGGTTCTCGAAATCAGCAGTAATCTTTCGACCACTGCCTTTTAGTTTCCAGCGTAACCAACCGAAAGTAGCATATTCACATTTAGTTCCAACTAAGCAACCCTCTAAACGATTATGTTGATAATTGCCACTACCGCCTTTTCCAAAACGCTTATCGTAGTATTCTACCGATTCTTTAGCCAACTTAACGGCTTTTTCCAAGTCCCATTTAGAAAGACCCCACTTATACATCATATTCACCATTCAACAGACCGGCTTGATTATCGGCTAAGTCAATAACTTCTTGTAAAGTTAATTCAGGATAAGTCTTCCAAAGATGTGCTACTACGCTTATCACGCCGTCCGCCAACAATTTCTTTAGCAGTTTTCTCTCCATACTCTTCAGTAGTGTTGCTACCTTTATCTACCTTTGCAGTGCGAGGACCTCGCTTGACACCTTTATCAGACCGTGGTTTTCTCTTTTTTGGCATTTGACTGGTAGTTTTAACTTTCTTGGGTTTCATACTGGACTTCAACCTATGTTTATATTTCTTAGGTGGTGGAGATCCGGCTACATCTGCAATTTTAGCAGTTTGAGGTTTAGCAGGGGCATTATTAAGTTCAGTAGGTGGTGAGCGACGAGTTAATTGTCCAGCAATAATTTCCCCTCCAAAAGATTTACCCTTGACAGGAGTATTAACAGCAGAAAAAAATATTTTGTATTCTAAGGCTTCATATCTCAACATATTCAAACATTTAAGACAATACTGATTGTAGTCTTGCCCTTCTTTGTAAGGCACAACATCTCTAACAGCCAATACTGAACTGGTAGTTATCTTTTTAGAGCACAAACATTTAGTCATATCGGGTTGCCCATATCCTCCAGTTAAATGCTTCTTTTTAGTTTTGGGATCTACCCAAATCCAAATCGGAACGGGAGATAGTATCTCGTTATCAATAGGCATAGTAATAGGTTATTGCTTCTGGTATATAAATGCTGCGATGGTAACAATTAAATAGTCGTTTAGAGTAATATATGGTATGGCACATGTCCCTGATAGCCTTTTTCAAACCCATGTCGGGTTTGGTGCGGTGTCAACTTCCTTAGATGGATGGCAACAAGTATCGGGCTGGACACTTAAATCTATTCAAGCCCTGTGCAAAGATTCGGGTTCTGCCACTACCGAAACCTGTAGTTCGGGACCCTTCTCGGAGTTTACTATTCGTGGAACTCAAGGTGATGCCATGGATGATGGACGCTGGTGGTGGGTTAATGATAATCAATTAGGTTTATCTAATTATGATGGCGGCGACAGCAAATCAGGTGGTATGAAAATAAAAGTTAGAGATGGCTACCAAGTTAAATTAGAGTTCAAGTTTGAAACTCGTGGTGAATATGGATTCCAAGACCGCTTCCAAGACCAATTTAGTGATACTTCCTATGGAGTCGTATCTAAAGATAGTGACTCCACCATAGTTATCCTCAAAGGCGGAGATTATTTAGACGTAGACATAGATTCTGATTGGTCTGGTATTGCTCGGTTTGACATTAAAGTTCAAGGCACAGATCTATATACTAATGCAGATAAATCTATTGACGACGAAGTTTATATTTCCCTCATAGATGTTTATGAAGAAACACCAGATACAGGTGGTTCAGGTAATGGTGGAAGCGACTCCGTGGATTGTGTAGTTAGTGCTTGGAATGCATGGTCGGCTTGGTCAGACGATGAATGTGGCACCCGAACTCGAAACCGAACTGTCAAAACTCCTGCTTCTGGAGGCGGTAGCGTCTGCCCTCACTTAACAGAAGAAGAAACTAAAGATTGTGAAACTGGTGAGACTACAACTACTACCAGTGGCGGAGGAACAGGTGGAGAAGGTGATAATAACGACGATGGCGATGATTCTGAGAAAACTCCTTACTTACTTTATGGACTCGGAGGATTAGGTTTCGTCGCCCTACTAATAACTTTAAAGAAGTGATAATATGGTATTCGGAAATAAATTATTCAACTCTCCTTTTGTAACTCAATGGGTTGGCGATGATTTACAAAATGTATCTCCATTTTACGGTGGCCCATCAAATGAACTTAACTGGACTTATCTCAACGACAGACAGCGATCTTCTCTATGGCAAAGCGATGATGGTGCTACCAAAACTTTAGATGCTTGGGAAGATGGATACGTTGTTACGACCAATCCCTCTGGAACGCTTACTGCGAAACCTAAATATACTTCGGGACTGCCTGAATTAACTTTAAGAAGAGTAGATACCATGTCTGCAGAAGAAGAAGGTAGTGACACCTCTACTCCCGAACTGGGACCCGGCGGTGAAGAGAAACCCGAAGAAACAAAATTAGATCCTGCTAAAGAAAATATAGTAGTTAAAGAAAATATAAATGTCGAAGAATCTAAACCCTTGTTTGGATGGAATCGTCCCGCAGGATATATCTTAGCAGGCATCGGTGGCGTTCTGTTGCTGGGCATTATTGCTAATTATACATTTATGATGCGTCATCCCGAGGCTTATGTAGCCTCTACTGCCATCTCATCAGGGGCAAGTCTACTCAAAGGATTGTGAATAAATATGAAAGGCTCAACATTAGGTATACCCAACTCGATTGCTACTATTCTGCTTATTGATGCCATTATTATTGGCTTATATTCTGCAGGCTTCCTCCCAACTAACCAACGTTTGGTCGGTGCCAAAGTATTAGGAACTTCTGCTTTAGTCGGACTGGCTTTAGTGGCTTAAGCACATTAGTTAAGTGGATTAGGTATATTTTTATCGCCTAAAGTCCATCGAAGAGTTTTAACTACGCCCTCTAAGGCTTTCTTATTACGAGCAGCGTCCCGCATAACCTTTTTATTATTTCGAGATTGTGCTTCATAATAAACACTCACCCAAGCGTTCATCTTGCGCTCTGCTCGGTCTAACATATTTTCAATCTCTTCCCAATCCCTATCGTAAGAAAAGTGATCGGTGTCCTGATGATCGGACATGGGATTACGCACAGATTTCATAGTAGTAAATGTTCACCGAACAGTTATTTATACTTAACTACATATAGCAGCCGAGACCATCCTAAACCATGGGTCACTATTCTGATGTCTACTTTGGCTATACTGCCGAAATAGCAGATAAGATTGAAAGACTCTTTGAAAAAACTATTGGTAAACTTCCCGAAGAAGTATTTGAAGAAACTATCTGGGGACAATATGATAGTAATTCTGGCAATACATATGGAACACCCTACATCTATCCTGTTTGGCAAATTATGTCTACTGAACGAACCAAGTGGTATCAATCTTACAATCCTGAAGGAGATATTAACAAAATGGTAGAAGTAATGGCTGCAGATGATAAAACTTATCCTGAATCAGAATGGTTCTTTGTTCGTATTGGAGAATCCTTCCCAGCAGATCTCCGAGATTTTGATTATTTAGGAAGCATGTCTGAATCTTTCATGGAGTTCAAAGTAAAAGTATATGATTATGGTTCAGCACCCAATAGTAGTTCATATGGATTTACTAAAAGTAAAGACCGTTCAGAGTTTGAGTCAGGTATGGAAGTTAAACCTGCTCACAGTATTGGAACTATTAACTATACCTTTATTGAAGAATACATAGATTATTATAATTTAGAAAACCGAGTTGAACCCGTAGACGAATACTTTAGTTAGATATAAGTAGGTATCGTGTCCACACTATGTATGGGTTTCGGAGAATGGGCCATCAGTGAAGAACTTTATGAAGATATTAAGAGTATCCTGCCCGAAGGCAAGACTATCTTAGAGTTCGGTAGTGGTTCGGGAACACATGAATTACTAAAACATTGGTCGGTCATATCTGTAGAAGATAATGCTAAATGGCTTAACTTGGCTACTCGGTTTAATGTTGGTCCACATCGCAGTAAATATATACATGCCCCACTTACTCCCACTCCGAAGCAAGATAAATATCCCGACACTTTATGGTATAATCATGAAGCCTTATCTGCAGGACTCGAAGAAGATAACTTTGATTTAGTTATTATAGACGGGCCTTGCACTGGAACTTTTGATTATGTTTCTGCCAGCAACATAGATGGTTGGATCGGAAGAGCCGGAATCTTAACCTTTATTCAAGACCATCCTACTTGGTTTCAAGGTAAATATATTATTGTGGACGATTGTGAACGTCCTGACGAACTGGTCGTAGCCGAAGACATCGCCAAATTGGTAAATGGTAATTTAACCATAAACCGTGAAACTAATGGCACGTTCAAAAATAAAACCCATGTCATTATTTCTCCCGAGTGATAGTTATGCTATGTTTGAATTGTAACCACCCACTACTAATTATTTCTTCGTGGGAAGTTGCTCAACACCGTTGTATCTTATATCGTTGCGATTCTTGTTCGGCCCAGATAGCCCTCAAAGTTCCTACTCATAATTATCATGTTCCTGTTTATGAAGAAGAGTAACTCTTTTTCTCAAAATAATGTAGAGCAGACTTTATATAATGTCGACACTCGACGATGATAAATATATCAGTAACTTACCCAGTTCAGGTAACTTGTTAGTGATCAGCGCATCAGGTCCATCATATAACGTGTATTTAGCAAGGGTAGGAAGTATAAATATAAGACAAACAGGCTCGCAGTAACCCTTTTAGGATTTAATGATTGCGGTGTTACATCGAGATTCAGAAAATATTAAACGCCGTGCACTCAGATCGCGATATATTACAACTAAATATATTTATAACGACGAATTGTGTAGCCGTAGTTTTGTGTCAATTTTTACAGGATTCAAATCTCGAAGTAAAAGATTCAAATCGTTTTTTGAGCAACATAGTTACTATAGAAGTCGTTTGCCATTTTACCCTTTTTAGGTCTGGACTACTGGCGTTAGATCTGGTCCGTTTCTTACCTGAATTAACCGTTACAGTCCTTACCCTAACAACATATAACTATACCAAACAAGCGTTGATATGTAATATCAACAGTAGGAACTAACCAAAGTAATGTGAGCGAAGTATTTTTCAAAGTGCGTAAGGCCCT
>JAAHTH010000079.1_pt1 | contig 26672 bp, 12 predicted proteins | sample 6116091 | NCBI WGS metagenome assembly JAAHTH01 (sample SAMN13939990, study PRJNA603662) | sponge metagenome | isolation source: marine sponge | host: Mycale hentscheli | place: New Zealand | collected 2006
TAAGAATCTGTCATATCAAAGTTTTCTTTCTTTAATTTCATATTCTTATCATATAACCATATAATCTGAGGTTCCCTATCTGAAACCTTTTCCCAAATAACCATTTTCTTATCAATATCAAAAGGATGTCCACCAAATAATACTTCATTATTTTTTGCAATAGCATTTTCAGTAAGTGGTGTACCATCTTTCTTTTTGGTTCTCTTAGCCATTAATTCAGGAAAGGCATATTTTCTAGCATCGTATGATGATACGAACTCCGGCACAATATTTAGAACATCATAAACTGCTCTACATATCATCCCATTAAATCTAAGAAGTGTTCCGACTGTATTTACATTATTGGATCTCAATAATGGTTCTTCTATAAAAACTTTTGATATTTCTAAATCAGAATATTTGTGTAAAAACTCTTTTTCAAAAGTCTCCACTTTCTTCATTAATAACTCTAATGAGTTTTCTGGTTTTGGTTTAATCTTTGGTGTTACATGTGTTAATTCTAATAACTTACCACTTTCTCCTTTATCCTCAAACAACGACACTCCGATTGTCTTGGTTGATACATCTAATCCTAGTATGAATCCCATACATTATTTTTAAAAAAAACATTATTAAATGACTATCTGTACATCAAATATTACAAAGTCATTTTTCTTTTTGATAATATGTCTATCAGGTTTACCAATTGCCAATAACTGACCTGTTAAATCTGTTATACCAATTTCACTAATTCTAATATCATCACTCTCATCCCAAGTATCATTATCAGTTTTATAAAACTCATCTCTACCAGCAATACAAACAATGTTTTGAACTAAATTGTTAAGACAACTATCAATTGTTAAATTATAACTACTACCAGTCATATAAGTAAACCCTAATGGGTTAGTAATTGTGTTTGTTTCACTATCACCACTGAAGTTAAATGATTCTGTTATACCACTAACCATAGTTGGATCAGTGATTGCCAATAACCCTTTATCTAAATAAGCTATACCAATAACTTTATCTGCATTGATTCCTGTTTCTGTTACAGAAACTGGATTAATTAATTCTTTATTTTTTTCACTAAATGGTTTGAATTGGTCGTAACCTGTACTCCAACTCTTACTACTATCATTATTAGGTTTCTGAACGTCATCAGATACTAAATAAGCGATATTCATCCCACCATTAAATAAACCTTGTGTGAATACACTTTTATCTTTATACTGGTTATCTAATACTTTTTTAGCGAATTGACTACTATTAACAAAACTACTATATATTGTATATGTAGTAACACCCGTTACATCACCACCTGATGTGAATCCTGTCGCAACTGGTAAAACACCTTTAATAGATTTACCATCAATTAATTCACCATACGTATCTTTACCAATATTAACCATTAATACATTGTCAGTATTGATACCACTAAATGCGGTATCTAACCAACCACCTTTTTGTGATGGTGCAGTAAAAATAGTTTTTCTCTCATCTGTAATTGGTAAGTCTAAACTTTTGAAATAATTAGTTTCATCATTTGTAGTGTCTGTTCTATCTAAAGTTAAGAATGTTAAGTTACTTCCACTAACAATAGTTTCACCTAAATTAACTACCTCACCTCTTAACTGATAAGAACCCTTCTCTACACTCTTTAATTTTTTTTGTGTATTAGATAAGTATAAAGTATTTTTTATGTTAATACCTTCAGCGATATTATTATTAACCATACCATTCTCACCTAAATCACCGCTATCAACAGGAATTAATCCAGTACCTAATGTTTGGTTAGTTTTATAATTCGCATCAGAGTCACCTAAAATAAAATGAGATATAATTGTATTACTCTCTTCTATTAATCTTTCTCTACCAGCTTTTGTTAATTTAGCTGTTATCGTTATAGTATTTGCTGTGCTTATTAATCCCATCTTTATTTAATTAAAAATCCATTGTTACTTCAATAGTCGCAGTTGTTGCGTTAGCTATTCTTATTGGGCGACTTAATTTACCTACCATAACTAAGTTACTATTAGAGTCTAAGATACCCACTTCTGATACATATCTATCTTCACCTTCTTCATAAGTTACATTAGAACTAGACCCAAATTCAGCCCCATCAATATTTAAACTAAACAATGTTTTATATATTGTTGCCCCTATATGTGTTCTTAAATTACCATAGAATAATCTTTCATCACCGAAATTCATTTTACTATAATAAGAACCATTAGGTAAGTCTAAGTGAGCCCCTAAATTAAATTCAGTAGCTCCTGTATATAGTGTTTTAGTTAATATAAATCCGGTATTACTACTATTTTGATTCTCTAATAAAACAGGGTCTATTGTCTCACTAGCACCCGATGTAATCAATGTACTTGTGAAATCAACCTCTTTCCATAATTTAGGGTCTGGCCTACTAGATACAGATTCGTCAACAATTTGTGCCAATACAACAAAATCATTTGCGTAAAATCCAGCACCATCGTAACCAACTTTTTCTACCTTTCTCATATAAGGTAATCTATCTACATTCTCGATTCTGAATTGTACATCTTTAGTATCAACACCAGTATTCTTAATCTTAGTATACCTTTGACAAGGTAATGTTTCAGTAACACCTGAATCAGATGCTAAATAATATGTTAAATATAATGTCTCATTCTGATTTAATAACCCACCACAAGCATCTGCACAATTAGATAAATTAGCACTTAAATCTGGTAATGTATAATTTCTATTAGATTTATACGACATAGCTGCCAATAACTCTTCATTTTCAATTACAACCATCTTTAAGTTATGGAATACTTTACCAACAACTAAAGGTGTAGTTGGTGTGACTGACATACCACTATACTCAATTAAATCGTAATATTTATGTTGTGAATTTGTTAATGTCTTTTCAACACCAGCAGAAACAAATCTCATACCCATTGTTGTACCACTCTCAGTACCTTCGTTTCTTCTGTGCCACATTACAGGTATATCTAAGTTTAATAACTTACCATTTTCTTCGTCTATATGGAAAAACTCACCATAGAAATTAGAAATCGTACTATTAGTATAATGTAATACAGAAATACCTTTTTGGTAATTATCCATATAACTATTTGAAATCTGATCTACAGGTAAGTCAATAGATGCAGGTTCTTTATAACCTAACAATAATTTTGTACCAATATATTGCTCAGACCCAAATAACTGATGATCGTGATAAGTATTTAAATTATCTGCGAATTGTCCAGCCATATTCTCATCCCATACATTACTCATATTCCATACAGGAATGTTTTCAACACAAATATCATTACTACTATTAAACGATAATGTACCTGTATTCCAATAAGCCGTCAATGAGTTTGCTCCATACCAATTATCTGATGGATTATTACCACCAGGTATAGTATAATATGAGATAATTGTACCAGAATCTGCACTTAAAATAGGTAAATCCCTATCTAAAGTTATCGTATTACCAGTAATATCATTAATATTATAAAATTGGTTGATTGTAGCTGCAGTCATTGTATCTCCAGTAGAATTACCTAGTGTTGAGTTGGATAATTTAAATACAATATAGTCATTAACTGATGTTGCAGTTAATGGTGTATCTAATTCTAAAACCCCTTTAGTATATGTTGTAGTATCACTACCACCACTAAACTTAGATAAATCAACCGTACCTGTTTCTTTAATAAAAGTAGCTGAAGTATTCATAACTAAACCAGTATCTGTAGTAGAACCAGAGAAAAATCCTCTATCTTCCGCTTGATTACTAACAACACCTTTAATTAATCTAACACTACTTTCTGAATTTAAAGGGTTTATGATACCACCCGTTTGATTCAACAAGAATGATTTTTGAAACGCTTGTTTATCTTTAGGTCTTAGTATTTGTTGGTAGTTAACATTTACTGAATCATCAGCATTAAAATATAAGAATTGTCCTGTACTAGCATTAGTTGATGGTTTAAAATCTTTCCATCCTCTAACATAGTCATAGTCAATTTCTGAATCCCCTACCGACCAAGAATCAAATGTTAATTGACCTTTAGCCAATAACTCTCTACCTACATCAGTAAGTTTTACTCTTACAAGTGCTGTATTTTGTTTATTTATGTAACTCATTACTCTTTTATTATTTTATAATAAATATACTCAATGTAAATAATTTAATAACTATTACCTATATTACTAGTTAATTCGAATGTATTTACATCACTATATTCTACATCTGTTATTGTCTCACCACTTATAGGTGTATATATCTTTTTATTTTTTACTCTATATCTAAATTTGTCACCAGCAGAAGCACCCACCAAATTTATTTGTGATAGATACCCATTTACGTTATCAACATATGGTATCACATCACTATAAATTATATTTTCAAAATTTAAATCATTAGAATTAACAATTTCTAGTGTAAACTCACCAGTAACTGGTGGTTGTGGTGAGTTAGGTATTGACCATGTAAAAATAGGTTTGTTAGTGTTAATTCCACCCAGTAAACCTGTTTTAGGTAAATAAATCGCCTCAATTATATCACCAACTTTAACATTAGTATTGAGTATTACTCTTTTTTCGTTAGTTGTTGACCTATAATACTCTATATTATTAGATAAAACTGAACCATTTACTGATAGTATAACATTTTTAGTATCAGGAACAGATTCTAAATAAAATTCATACTTATTTTGAGTTGTATTATAAAAAATCTTATCGTCTATTGTTTGTGTATTTGTTGCCCCACTAACAATAGATTTAGATATAAGATAAGTGTCGTTATATATTGCACTATCACCTTCTGTACCCATATAAGATATTGTCAATAACTGATTATCAAGAACATCAAACAATAAAGTAACACTACTAGCACTAACACTATATTCTAAATTCCTTGCCAATACTGATCCATTATAACTAACCATACCAACAGATTCTGTACTTAATAAGTTAAAAGTATAATTAGTAATACCTGAAGTAGTAAATACACTTTTAACATTAAATGTTGTTATATTACTACTTGTACTTCTACTAACAGCATTATTCTTTAAATCTGGAACATCTGCTCTGTTTATATTTAGGAAATACCAATCATTATTTGTGTCATATATACCATACTTATCACCAGTTAATGGATATTTTTGGGTTGTTGTAGTATATCCCAATTGTTTTGATAATAAAGTATTAATACCTCTACTAAAGTTAGATTTAAACATAAATTCACCCTCAGTTATTGCCGAAAATGGTACTTCCATAGGATACATATCATTAGTCAAAGCTGATGAAGGTATTTCTTCACTAGTATAAACAGGTGTTGTGTTAAACACACCATTAACATTATCGTATTTATATAAATTAAACTGAGTAGTTAAATCTTTTTCTTGTATAACATCACTTAAATTATCAAATATTACATCAAATTTAAATGTATCTTGTCTACCAACATTAGTGAAATAAACATCTCTATCACAACTAAAATAGTCATTACTAACAAAGTTAGGTAACCCCCATTGTGATGTAGCACCACTACTTGCACCACTTAATACAAAGTAGTTTTCTTTAAATGAACACTCAACACCTAATTTATTAGAGTCATGTATAACATGTAAATAAGGTTCATCTAAATCAGCAACATAGATTCTATTATCTGGACCCATCTGAGCCGCACCTAAACTACCACCACTTACATCACCCACTTCTATTGCGTGTATTATCATATCGGTTGCGGAAGTATAACTTAAATCAAATTGATATACTTTTGTTGATGCCCCATCTGTCGCGTATAATTTAGATGAATCTTCAGAAAACTCTAAACCATAAGGTCCGTTAATATAAGTAAATCCAGTTATTGTTATAAAGTTTGATAGTGTTCCTGTGGAATTATCAAAATCAAAAATATCTATAATATCTTCATCGTATATTGCACACGCTAATTTTTGTGAATTAGGTGAGAATTTTAGATAACCAATCGCAGTATTATGGGTACTACCAATAAATGTTGTTACTGGTGACCCAATACCTGTAGAAGATATTTTTCTAACTGAATAATTTGTTGTACCTGTAGTATGTGAAGCCACCCAATAATCAGTACCATTACTATGTTTAGTAGCTGCAACCTTTTCTGTAGATAATAGTAATGAATTGTTCTTTGATGTTACTTGCCCTTCACCATTTTGTAAATCCATATCTACAACACTATACCTTAAACCATTTTCTATTGAAGTTGTAAATACATAGTATTTGTTTGTAGAAGGTCTAGGTACAATTAAACAAGTTTGTGTGGATGATGAACTACCGAATAAACCAGTACCATTCTGCATCTCTGTATTACCACTCGTATAAACACTCACACCATCACTATAAAATAATAGATTACCTTCTTTATCTGACATTGTGGAAACACCTTCCATTGTATTTACACTACCACTTATTGCTTGTGCTGTGCCACCACTCTTAATAGGGTTAAAGTTTATACCGGAATTTTCTCCAAAATACCAATTATAATATGATTTATTTGCATTTAAACTATCCTCACCACATAATGTGTCCGCACTTGTTGCAGGAATCTTTCTAGTGTTATCAATAGAATAACTAGGGTAATCAAATACATCTATATCACTTTTTACACTATAAGGGTATAATTCTGTATTACTTCTAGGATACCACCCATACTGATTACTCTCATCTCTAACACCATCAAAAGTGTCGTTAATACCTTTATCAATATATGTTACAATATTTTCACTTTTAACCTCAATATTAGTTGTTGATTCACCAGTGTTACCTGTAAAATCTATTTCTATTGTTGGTAAGTCTACTAAATTAGAAAATATAGATAACCCAAAAGTTTCTGGTTTTGTTTTATTCAAAATAGTATTGACATTAGATAAATCAGTCATAAAAAAGGTTTTATTCCATGTTTGGATAAACTCCCCTCTTTTATATTCATTTAATATTTGTGGTTCGAAACTTACAGGCACTTCTTTTTCGGTAATTACATTAACCTTTACCGAAATTGGATCCGCAAATTCACCACTATATCTTCTAATTGCATTACTCATTTTACTTCTTTTCTATAAATACTTTTACTAAGCATAATTAACATATTGTTTTTGACAATATTTGTCACCATTATCATCAGTAATTAGATTACCACTTAAACTTTGGCAACACTCAACATTAGTTATATCACTATCATCTAAAAACACTATAAAGTCACTAGTGATGTTATTCCCATTTTTTATAATTGTCTTTTTAACAAATTTATACTCTCCCTTTACTGGACAAACATATTCCATACTACCACAAGCATGTAATAATTCTACATCACTATCCCAATCAGGGTCACCAAATACATTAACATCACCTTCATATTCATTACTATCATACATTTGAGTAATAAACATTGTATTGTATTGTGTTATGTTTATATTTGACTTCCTTTTACAACTTTCATATCTAATTCTTAATGTATCAACAAAAGCCTTCTTTTTTGAATATGAAAGTGTTCCAACAACATAGTTGTTTTTTAATTTTTCTTCTTCTTCATTTAATTGTTTAGCAATAACATCACAATTATTTTCAATTTCTTTCTCTATTGTTTGTTTTTCAGAAGCATTTTGTTCAATACCCTGACATTCTTGTTGTTTAGATTTTAAATCCGATACTAATTTTTCTAAAGTAATATTAAGTTGTTCTAATATTTTATCTTTATTTTCACTATCAGGTGAAGAATTTAAAGTAGCTATAGATTTTCTAACAGACTCTATCGCCATTTTTAATTCTTTAATTTCTTCTACACAATCTGTAACATCACTACCAAAACAATCACCACTTAAACAAGATTCACTTAAATCTATTGTACTACCAGTATTAATTGCAATTGCGTCTCTAGTAATTTCATTAATTTCACAATCACCATTATAGTAATTTAATACATATCTCTTATAAGGGAATTTATTTTGATCGAATATTGTGTTTCTATAAACTTTACCTGAGTTTTGACAACCATCCCATATTGTTGTTGCAGGAACCACTTGTTCAATAATATCAGTCCAATAGTCACCAATTAAATCCATAACCTCAAATGTTGTGTTATAGTCTAACCTATTTGTAATACTAGCACCACAACCATTTGCATTTAGATATTGGTTATAGAATAACCTTAACAACGGATAATCACTGATTACCTGTCTACTCTTAACATCTATTAAATTAGATAAAACCATATTGTCGAAGTTAGGTTTAATATTAACTTCATTAGGTTGTTTATCTAAAAATTCTAATGGTTTAATACATACTGGTGTGTCTACACATGTTGCTGATAATGTCACTCCACTTGTACCACTAAAAATGAATTTAGTTTCCTCTACTTGTGTACCATAATATGAACAATCACTATCACAACTATCTTCAATAGAATTTACTTCTTCCCATCTACAAGCACCATCTACCCAACCATAATTAGGTTTATTAATTTTAAATGATTTATCTAAATAATTACTAACTCTATTACAACATTGCTCATCAACAAATGAAGTTAATTCACATATGTTGTTTGTATCTGCCGTATAAGTATAGAAACCTAATGTACCATCCGTTTCCTCAGAGATAAGTGTATAAATGTCATCATTATAATTTTTAATCTCAATAATATCTGAATTACAATCCGACTTTTGGATATCAAACCCCACACCTAAAGATTCTGGTAAGAAATAAGATACATCATAATTATTTATATTTTGTATTTTAAATAAGTCATTAACATAAGATTCGTTAGATACTCTTTGGTTTCCTTTAGGTTTGTCTTTGGTATCATTCATAACACTAAAAGACATATTATTAACTAAATAATAATCACCTAATTCATAAGTTAATGTTTCTAACCATGTAGAATACCCATATTTAATATCGGCCAATATGCCATTACAATCAAATGAACCACAACTAGAACCACTTAAAGGTAATGTACCACCAGTAGGGTTAGTATATGTTAATGTAGTGGCAGTATCACAACTAAATATTATATTACATTCATCACAATCAATCTCTTGCCAGAAGTTATATACATCACATTCAATAGCGTTTGCTGGATCAATTCTAAATGTAGTTGATTTACTATTTAAAACTAATTTAGAGTGATTAACCGAATAATCCGTATATCTATATTCTAAATTATCCCAATACCTTTCTTGTGGTTTAGGGAAGGTTAATGTTTTCTTATCTGTTGGTAACGGGTTACATCTGACATCTTTATTTTCATAAGTTGTTTTAACTAACCCATCAGTAAATACCCAAGATTTTCTATCATCAATTACACAAGATAAATCAAATGAAATACAATTATCTGTAGAATATAATTTTCTTAGGAAATTTACATCCGTATTAATTTGGATGTTATCCACCAATAATGTTGTCTCACAATTGTTTTCATTCTTTACAGATAAACCAATGAAGAATTCTTTATTAGGATATAATTGTCTTAGTGTTTGACATTGATTGTCATTTAAAACAAATCTAACTCTTTGCCATTGTTCATCAAATATTTCATTATTAGGTGTTTGCCCTCTACTAATTAACTCACTATTAACTGAGCTTTTAACTATATTAACTGAAGGTGTACTACCATCTAATAAAATACCACTATACCCACCAGATGAGTTAAATTCCCATATTGGGTTAATGTCTGTAGTAAAAGAATCTAATGTCTTATACTTATTAACCCTATTGTTTTGTAATGTACCTAAACTATTGTCAACTTCTAAAGTAACATCAATAGAAGTATTTTCCATATATTGTAATACATTACCACTCTGAGTCTCTTGCCATTTATTATACGTTACTTGTAATGTTTTTTTCCACGTATTGTAACAATTTTCGGTTAATTTTCTTACTTCTTTTACATTTACTAATAACTCAGTAATAAACTTAGTATTTTTTTTCTGTAAATCTAAACAACATCTCTTTGATGATAATAATTTTTCTAATTCATCTCTAAGTTTCTTTAATTCATCAAGACATTCTTTTCTTTGAGTAGTATTACTCTCTATATTTTCTAAAGTTTTATCGTGATACTTAGTAGTCTGAGTGAATTCAGTTAATTTGTCTTCTATCTTTCTATTAACTTCAGAAATATCATTTTTAGTAGTCTGAGATTTTTGCTCTAATTCACTAATTTCTTTATTTAATCTAAATATTTCATCGTTACTTACAGCACTTTCTTTCTTTTCCTGTAAAGTTGTAATATCATTAATAATATCTTCTATTTGATTTTCTTTATCGACTATATCCCCTTTAAATAAGGATATCTCTTCCTGAAACCCTATAGATTCTTCTCTTTGTAAATAATCAAACTTACTATACTCACTTTTATCCTCTTCAATAGTAACCTCAATATCTTTTATCTCAGAATTTAAGTCTTTAATTTGTTCTTCTATCTTATAATATTCATTAACACATAAATCTAACTCAAATTCTACTATATCTAACTGATTAATCATTACCTCATAATCCTGTAGTAATGTAGTATAAGCTAAACATTCATCAGGTGCTTTTATTGAACACAAATTTTCTGTTGTGATTAATTGACTATAATTTGACTCACAACCTTTATAGGTATATTCTTCAAAAGTAACACCACATTCATTAACTTCAGTTAATAATTTTCGGTATGAATTATTTATTTCATTTAATTTATTTTTTACACTGGCAACTTTACTTCCTTCATCTATATTTAAATCGGTAAATTGTATAGTTTCTCCACCATCTAAGTAAGTCTGACTACCAACAACTTCACCACCAAAGGCTTCACAACATTCAACATTAGGTTCGTTTTGTATACCAGGTGTCTGCCATAAAGATATGGATTCACTATTATATACCCATTTACCTTGACTTGTTTCACCTTCTTCAACAAAAGAACTATTTTTACTTTCTCTTAATTTATTGTATGTCGTATTATCATCAGTAAATACAATATAATTTTGACAACCACTATCAAAAATACCATTAACATCAATAAAAGGTACACCACATTTACTTTCTAAACAATCATTTAACAAAGTATCTGCATTAAACCTAACCATAATATCCATACTAATTTCTATATCAGTATCTCCATTATCTTCAGGTATTTTAAACCCATTCCATTGATTAGAACCGAATACCATCTTAATATCTGCAACATCGTCACATACAATATAAGATGCATCAACACATTTCTGAGTAACTACTCCTTTTGGTTGGTATGTATTATCTGATTTAGGGTTAAATAGTATTTGTTTACCTGTTTCAGTATCAGTATAAAAAGTATCAAAAACATAACCCTTAGAGTTACAAAATTCTTTATATAAATTTGACCCTGCCGTTTCTTGTGTGTTATGAGATAAAACTAATGAATCATTACCATCATTATATACATCATTTAAAACAAACGACACAACACCATTAGTATCAACTATAGGTATCCATTTTGTAGAATCACTTAAATCTGGATTACCATCTAACGAATCGAAATCAGTTTCCGCAACACCAGTTATATCAGTCGCAGTATATTTTCTATAAACTCCATTATTTATATAATCTTCAAATATATCATTAGTATTAGCAACCTGAATATCCGCATTTAAATTTGAATATGGTGTATATGAATTGTAACCACTATTAGTATTTGGTACAAAAGAGTTTTGATTACTATTTATAATTTCATCTCTTTGTTTTGTTAAAACCTCAATTTCGTAATCAATTGTATTAATTTCTCTTTCTAAAGTAAGTTTTTTTCTATCACACCCACAATCTACTGGATCAGTTTCTTGAGATTCATAAATACAGCAAACATTTCTTTTACAAGCTATTGTTGTTTCACCATTTGGTTTTTCATAATTAGTAGCATTAGTATCACCACAAACTTGAGTAACTGGCTCATCTCTTGAATCAACTGGCGTACCTGGTTTAGGTATATTAACTGGACCACCTTCTGTACTTGTTATTTTAATTAATCTAGCGTTACAACAACCATCACCCCATGTACTACCTATTTCTAATAAATTTTGATTTGATCCTGAAGTACTCTTAAAAAAACCTAAACAACTAAAATCACCATCCTTACAAACAAAACTAAACTGACTATCACATGGTTGTGTAATTTTATTACCAGCAATGTCGAACATGTTACTACTTCGTGTTATCTGTAAAGTGTATGTATTACCATCACTCTTAGAATAAAAAAAAGTTGTTCCCGGATAATAAGGGCACCCCTTTACTGGTCCACCACTTATAGGTCCACCATTAAATGTCGTATTAGTATTTAAGTCTGCCATTAATTATTATTTTATATTAATTAAAATTTACTAAATGTTGTAATATCACCACAACTTAAAGCCAATTCATTTTCTTTTATTTGTTTTCGCCTACTTAATTCATCAATTTTATTATCTATTTCTAATATTCTATCATCACCACTAACAAGTGAATCACTACCATAATTTGGGTCCACACATTGTACATCACCATCAGCATTTATAGTATAACTATAATTATACCACACACAACATTCTGGACTAGAAATTGTTGTGGTTGTTGAAGTATTATTTTCACCATCAGTATTGTTAACACCACCAGCTTCGAAAACTATGATACCATCAAGTATATTAACTCTTTTACCATGTACACAAGGTGCTGATTTTGCACAATAACAAGCCTCTCTTCCTGTTGGGTTAGTGAAACTTTTGTATATACCACCATCGGCAACACAACAAGTAGGGAAATCATCAAATAACGTTTTATTACCATTACTATCATTATAATAAATGAAAGGACCTTCCTCTACTTTAGTGAATTTACTACATCCAACCTCAATAACATTTTTTCTTTTAATACTAATACTTAAACACTTATCAGGTCCACCGATATCTGCGTTTGTTTCTTGTGCTAACTTAAAACTAGCAATATCATAATTATGTTTTACCAATCTCCACTCCGGTGAATAATATAACTCTGGATTTTGTTCTAATATACCACCATATTTTGTCCACTCATCATATTCTTCAATAGCATCGTTGTATAAATCTTCGAAATTAGTTGTACCACCACTATTATAAGGACTTTCTTCTAAACCATATGTTACATCAAAACAATCTGTTAGTAACTGATTATTAGTTCCTTCTAAAGTAGTAACATACAATTCATTAATAGAATTTAACCCATTAAAGATACCATCATTGTAATTAACAAATACATTTTCATATAATGTATTACCTGTCACATTTAAATCTGTTATACCGGAGAAATTAGGTACAAAACAAGAATTAGTGAATTGTGATAAATATAGATTACCACCATCGTAAGGTCCAACATGTGGATTATTTCCTAAACCAGTATCTATACCAGCACTATCACCTCCAGTTTCTCTATACCATCCACCATCACTTTGGAAATATAACTCACTTGTGTTTTTTGGTGGTAGTGGATAACCATCTTCATCAAAAGGTAAATCACTAATATCTGTTTCACCAGTATATAAGTATAGTATTCTCTTAACCGCCTCAATATCTATTGGTTTATCTGCAACATAAACATGCTCATCAAATACAACAACAGATTCTGGTGCTCCCATCATTCTAAACAAATATTCAATAGCTTTTCTACTCCCTTTTGACTTCCATAACCAAGCAATGTTTAGAATAATTCTTCTATATACCTCAGTTTCTACTTCTTTGTTAGAATAGTTTTTAGATTGACCACTAAACCCTTCTACACCCTCATTAGGTAGGAATATTCTATTAATATCTAAATTGTTTAGTAAATCAAACCCTTCGAAACCTAACATATTAGCCAAATCCTTAACTAAAACATCAGGTGTATTATTCTTTTTATCGTAAGTTACAACGTGAGCGTATTTAATACCTGTTATATACTTTTTAACTTCATCAAATTCTCTACCATAAACATTTAAAACATTAGTCATTTTCTGACCATTGTTTGTTAAATCATCTCCATCTCCTCTTGGTATGGTATCAAAACTATTAATAACCTCTGCAGTATATTTCCTAACCATTAAGTTGGTTTGGTTTTTATCAAACATTTCTGCAATTGTGTTAAGGTTATCTAAAAAAGACAAGTATAACCCGTCAAAGAAATTAAGGTTATACCCGTCTTTTGTTATGGGGAAATTAATCGTTTGTTCCTGATATACAATCGTACCATCAATCCCATTAACTGGAAATGAAAAAGTAGATTTATATAACGGATATGTATTTCTATTTAAAATATTCCTTTGGTATTCCGTTAAAGACGTAAAAAATAACTCAATCTCAACTTCATTAGGTTTAATGAAATATTGAAATGAACCATCACTACTTAAAAAAGACCCATCACTATTTGTTAGTGTGTTGAATGGGTTTCCTTTAACTTTTATTGTAACCTCAGAATTTGTTTTTTGTGTGGATCCAGTAAAATCAATTACCTTATAACTTCTACCACCACTCTCAATATTATATTTACCATAGTTGATTGTTAAATTCCTTAAATCGGCAATATCTTCTTCCTCAAATACATTAGCCGAATCTGTTGTATACTTAACAGAAAATGGGTTATAAAAATATTTTGAGTTTACTTTAAAAGTAGTTTCGTCATTTAGTGTATCGTAAGAATAGTTAGTAACACTATTACCAGTGACACTACCAACCTTATTATCAACATAAATGGCTGCCGCCCACCTATTACTTATATCTTCTAATGAAACTCTATTAAACTCAACAAAAGAACCATACCAAACATATTGTAACGGATCTGTTATATCTAAGTTTAGTTGGGTTTTAACATTTTTTTCAATTTGTAATACATTAGGATTTTCATCTGAAACATCATCAATTGTTAAAAATTCTGAAAAGGTTCCTTGATTAAATACTTTATCTGGTTTAGGGTCAATATTTGTAGTCACCGCAAAGTTACCCATTGTAAACAATGGTGTACCACCTTGACTGGTTAATTGCCTACCAACCAAATCTGGACTAAAATTCCTGTATTCTATACCATTGTTATAGAATACCCTTTTAGCGTACCCAGCAACTTTAATTCTGTCGTTTTCCCCTGCCATTTAGTATTTTAGTTTAAAAATCCGTAATATCTTCAAAATCCTTAGTGAAGTCAACATTATCTTTTTCTTCTCTAATCTCATATAATGGTTTACCAGTGAACTGATCTTTAACCTCATATAAGTTGTATTGACGATATATCGCGTTTTCAAAGTTATATATACTATAAATACCATCTTCCAGAGATTTTGACTGATTACCATATAATGCAAATGCTAATGTTTCATCATCATGTTCTACCATCTCAACTTCCATCATAATTGGATTAAAAAATGTATTTGTAATAATAACCTGTTGACCCGGTTGACCAATATATGGTAAGGCATTTGGATTTACAGATGGTGCAGATGAAGGTGTTAATGTACAATAAACTAAAGTAGAGTTATCGTTAAACCTATACCTAATAGATTTTTGTGAACTATTAGATAAGTTTTCACTAACCGCTTCTGCTCTGTTATTAGAAGTAACTACTCTAAATAAGTTGTTAATCTTCTTTTCACCAGCACTACTATTAGTATTTAAATACTCTATTCTATAACCTACTAATTGTCCATTCTCAAAAGAAGAACGATTAGCCGCTGGAATACTACTATAGTCTAAAACCATACCCACAACATCACTATTAGATGCTAATACACCACAATCCACAATAGTAGTCCTAATTTGTTTAGGTCTAATAATAATTGTGTATATACCCTTACTACCAAAAATTGAAGTTGGTAGTTTTAATGTATATAAACCACCGAAAATCTCTCCTGCGTTATTAGGGTTATCAACCTTAACTAACACCTCTGAGGGATCTAATGGTTGTAAAATAGTGTCACTAACATCATCTCTACTAGCAGTTTTATGATAAAACATCTCTATATCATCTACTGAAACATCTGCGGGTCTTATTGTCCCGTAATTACCTGTACTCATACCTTATAATTTTTTTAAAAATATTTATCTCTATATTCATCAATATCATTTCTGGTTTTAATTTCTGACATAATTGAATGTCTTTCAAATATATCTTCACCACCTCTATTAATAAATACTCTATCTCTAACTTCTGGTGGACTAACTACATTAAAGTATTCTTCCACTTTAGTTGTTGCGCTAAGATCCACATTTGCATCTAAATAACCCATATCAGTTAATAATAACCCATGTGAATCATATTCATAAGTTGTTTTTTTCCATCTCTCTACTTTACCATTATTATTGGTTTTACTAACATACTGATCATATAGGGTGTTATATTTTATACCCGTATTAGATACTCTAATTCCTGTATTATTAACTGCACCACCTACAACATACTCAACTCCGGTTACAGGGTTATTAGATATTACACCATCAAAAGTGGTATTAATATCTTTAGCCATATTTAAATTATTGTTATAGATAGGGTTATTATTTGTATCGATTTTATATGATTTAACATTTAAAAGATACTTATCATCCGTTTCACCTTTAATTGTGGTTGGTGGTTGATTGTATTCACTAGGTGTTACACCAGGAAATCTACCATCAATAATAGGGTTAAAGTCCGCAGGTACATTTAATTTGTCTTGTCTAAATTCTTTACCTAATAACTCAACATTTTTCTCTAACCCAACATAACCTTCTTCAAAAGGTATGTATGTTTCATCAGATAACATACCCATATCTTCATAATTTTGTGTTATGAAAATATCAATGTCAATAGTATTTGTTACTTCCTCACCTAAATCATTAGTTATTGGGTTTCCTAAATTATCAGTTTTTATATCTAAAATTTTACCATAGTTATCACTATCACCCCTTAATGTGTAATTCTCTAATAACCTTTTTCTTTTTATATACTCCATAATTAATTAGATTTTACCGTTGGTTGTAATTGATAAAGTGTTAATGTAGGTATATTATCGGTATTTGTATTCCAATCAATACCTCCACCATTGGCTCTAAGTTGTTTTTGATTTAATTCACTTATACTATACATAAAATTACCATTCGTGTCGTCATACTTTAACGTAACTTTTAGGTATTGTGTACCAGTATTACCACCTAATTCTATAGTATTGATGATTGCTTTATTTGCAGTATTTAATACACTTTTAACTGGTGTCATAACAGATACTTCTCCATTATCTGCGTTTTGATATGTAGGACTTAAATAAAATACATACTCACCATTAGGTGAAGTTTTTATTAATTCTTCATACCAATAGATATGAAACCCTTCATGAACCATATCTGGTTTAAGTGTCGGGTCACCTAATTCAAAACTAATAGGACATTCATTATTTTTTAATACATTACCATAGACATCCTTCTGATCATCACCTATTTGTGTGTATATATTAGATAACGTTAGTAATAAGTTATCCGTAGGGTTTGTTGATTTATAATAATTAAGTGTTAAAAAACTTTTCATTACTCTATTAGCTCTACAGAATAAATCATCACTTGTAAATCCTAAAGAGTTATAAAACTCTCCGTATGTTGGTATTGTGTCTTTGTTAAAAAACTCTAATTTTATTTTTACTTCAGGAACAATTGTCCAAACATTATTTTTAACAACCGCTGGTTTAAATCTAACCTTCTTATAATCAATAATAGGATTAATTGCTTTTTTAACTTCATTATCCACAAATCTAGTCTTAACCAAATCAGTATTATCTGAAGGTATTGCATCAATAACTATAGGGATATCTATCGTAGCCGCACTAGTTAAAGTATCAATTCTTATTTTCTTTCTATCAACAAACATCGTTTAATCTTATTGTTACTATATTTGGTACTTCTAAATCTTCACCATTTATTAATCTATCCCCTAATGGATATTCACCATCTGCTTCAGAAATTGTAACCGCAACTGAAGCTACGTTTGGTGAGTCTACATTTATCACATCTGGTAGACTTGTTGAACTATCAGACACTCTAAAATTAACATAATTAGGTGACTTAACTATATATTCAAATAATTCCTCATCTTGATTTAAAGTTAAATCAATTTCATTTTCATACACTCTAAAAGGTGGGTCTTGTCTTTGTAAAAAGAATCTTAAATCTAAATACATATAATGAGCACCACTCTTAAATGGGTAATCTAACCCTCTACCTGTCTCATCATAAAACCCAACATCTAATAAATCTCTCCACTTATATACATTTACATCATCACCATTTTTATCTTCATACTGATAGTCAATGGTTGCATAATCTGGTATACCTATTACCTGACTTTCATCACCTGTTTCTATATAACTAGCAAATTCTTTAATTTTAATTCTATAATGAGGTCTATAAATATAACCCTCTCTTAAATCATCAACTTCAAAACCACCATCATTTGTTGTTTTTAGGTTTACTATATCTTTTCTATATTCCCTATAAATAGTGTTAATTCTATGGTATATTGGCTCTAATATTCTCTCACTTAACTCAATTGAATTGTATTCTGAAATATCACCTATAAAATCATTATCACTTTCGTCAATATTATTAAAGTGAAATTGTGGATACGTACCACCATCACTACTAATAGATCTGACATTATAATTTACTGAAGTGTCATTTTCAGTTAAAAACCCACCTTTAATTTTTGTCCAAAATCTGTCTCTAATATCAGTTGGTATATTGGTGTTATTTTTAGTTAAATCTTTCCAATACTGATCTTTAAAATCATTACTAGTGTCTGTATCTACTTTAACAATAGTTAGGAATAATTCAGATAATGGTCTACCTAAATTATCTTTTAATCCACTAACATCAATATCTTTAGTAAAGTTATATGCAACCTCTTCATCACCGAAATAACTTTCAGCAAAAGATGCTGGAAATAAATCGTAATCACCAAATCCAGTTGTCATAGATTTATATTTTCTAACATAATAAGATGAAGTAACGTCATCTTTAGTTCTTTTAAATGTAGTCGTTTGAACATTTATTTTATTTAAACTTTCAGTAACTGGTATATCCAAAACAAAATACCTCTCTCTTTGGTTATTTGTTTGGTCACCTAACTCAACAACCTGATGTTGGGTGTCAGATAAGTCATCCATTCCGTATAACGTAACAATATCACCTTTTTTTAACCCATGATTTATAACACATCTAAAGGAAGTATAACTCCTTTCATTCATTACTCTTTCCTCTGTACCTATAATATTAATACCATCTTTTAAACTAACACCAGAAGTATTATTAACTAATACAATGTCTTGTGTTTCGTATGGGTATGTTATTTTTAACATATAATTTTGCTGACCATCTGAATCATCAAACCTTAATCTGTTAGGACCTGGACTAAAATGTATTAATTCGCATAAACTACTTTTATTATCATTATAGTTTTTAGCATCTCTAACATATTCTTGTGCAGTTTCTGCGTCATCATCAAAATAACCAAACCAACCATCTACCTCAATAACCTGATTAGCATCAGTTTTTTCTGATTGTGTCACACCATCTCTTTGATATATTTTTAAATTATCATTAAATAAAACATTACTCACTAATGATTTAATATTACCATAGAATCTATATATATTACTCTCACTTCTTTCTAACTCAAACTGAGTGTTTTGAGATATTCTTTCACTTAGATTATTTTCAGATACGGGTCTAGTTTTAGATTCTATATTGATATCCATCTGAGCATTTTTGTTACTAGCCAAAACTGACTTCTCACCACTCAATAATTTTTTTATTCTATCATCCATATCTTATTAACTATTTATACAACTACCAACAATTGATTGTGGTGATGTAGATTTTTTACTATTAGGTGGTACATTTGTCTCATTTGTACCTCCATTACTTATAGTTTCTAAAGTTTCCGCATCAATTTTATCTGCGAAAAATTTACCTACTACTTTATTCAATGCCGTTTTACCCGGTACTAAACCGAAGTAAAAGAAGTATGGTGTTTGTGTTGTAAAAGGTGTTATTCCTTTATTATTATCCACAATAATATCATTACTAACTTCACCATTTTCACCTAATTTAGATCCATCAAATGGGAATCTACCTAAATTATTTTTCTTATGATCACTAGATAAATCCATACCATAAAAATACTTAACATTTAAAAAATCTAAATTATCACCACTTGTTGTTAGATAACCACACTTATCACCCGGTGTAATTGCATCACCATCATTAATCTCACTATCAATATTGATAACATCATTTTGTGTTGTACCACCATCAACTATTGCTGTATCACCACTAAAAGTACCACAAGTACCAGTAACAACACTATAAGGTTCATAATAATTTTCACCTTGTGAACCTCCAGGTCTCATATAATTAACCCTCATATTGGTTATTGTACCACCATTAGTTTCAGGTACAAACGTACTAAACCTTTGACAGAAATATTGTCTAATATCAGTATCCACATCAACATATGCCTTACAAGAATCACACTCTAATCCAGTATCATTTAAATCAAATAATTCTGTACCAACTTGTGCCTCAGTTAAAGAAGCCCTAACATTCATACATCTGATACCATCACAACCAAAGTCAACATATGCCCTTAAATTAATATTAGAATCTTTCTCTTTTAAAGCATAATTTGCAGTTACACCATCCGGTATATCTTTCGATTTACTACTAACTACTAATTCCTCTTCACTAACCTTATATGTTGTTGGCTCTAATTGATCCATTATAAATGGTGCTTCATCAATATCACAAAATACTGAACTACCTAATTCAGTTATGTTAGTTGGTAATAACATATTTTTCTTATAATGAAATTTATTAAAGTTACCATTACCACCAAAACCTGTATTAGAATATTCTGATTTATCTTCTTCATTGTCATCACTATCAATTATAGAAGAATAATAGATTTCACCATCTTCCCACTTAACAATTCCTCTATATGTAGCATCACCATTATAATTATCCAAATCACAAGGGCAACTTTTTGTACAAGAGGAGGTACCTTGATTCTGACAAGGTAATTCACATTTACCTTTACCAGGATTCCCATTGACAACATTACTTTCTGTATCATCATTGTCATTAACACCTAAACCATCATCACCTAATTCTTTATAATGATCTTCAGTTAATCCTACACAATCACTAAAATCATCTTTTGTATATTCTTCTTTTTCTAATAAGAAATTCTTTTTACATTTATTTCTTTGATGTCCATGCCCACCTACATTTTCCCATACACTAATCTTTTTACCATCACCATCTGATCCAGCACCAATTTTAATGTATTTAGGTTTACCATGTTCACCCGGAACTTTCTTTTCTTTTATTATTAACTTCTTAGTTGTTCCGTTAAGTTCTACACCATCACCACACGTATTAACATTACAATAATCACTCAATGTAAATGTACATCCTTTTGAGGTGTCGTTTTCATCATTACCTTTAAACTCAATAGTTTTATACACCTGATCAACATCCTCATACCATTGTTTAGCACTGATTCTTCTAGGTAAATTAACTTTACAACCTTCGAAAATAAAATCTTGTTTACCTCCCCCTCTTATCTTAACTGAATATAATTTTTCTTCATCAGGGTATTGGTAATCAGGTTCATTTTTTCCACCATCACAATCATAATCACAGAAAACATCTTTTTTAATTTGACCTTGTCCTCTTTTTAATGATTTACCTTTAGCAGCTTTTTTAGCCCTTTTAATTTTAAGTTTCCTTTTAATAAGTGGGAAATATAACGATCCATTCATCCAATCATTATAAAATTCGAAGTCTAACATCCCTAATCTAGTTGCTAACCTTTCTAATTTACAAGCAACCCAATCAGCAATAGGGTAAGTTGATTTACCAGCACAATGGAAACATTTAGTCAATTCGTCTTTTCCACAAGACCTACCACCATCATCTTTTGATTCAAATCTACTACTGGAAATTACTGGTGCGACATCAATATCTTCTTCAGCACATTTTAAACTGATTGGTTTGATTTTTTCACAACAATCTTTTAAACAAGTGTTACCACATTCATCTACATTTTCATTGTTCTCACAATCTTTACAACCACTACAACAATCTTGATTTACTCCGGCACCATCATAGTCAGTATCATTACTACATGTATTACATAAACCTTTAACAATACAAACAGGTGTTAACTTAAATAAAACTTTAAGACAAACACCACCATTAAAACCAGGAATTTTAATTGCAAAACCATCCCAACCTGAAGGTTTATCACAAGGTAACTCAATATCATCAAATTTATATTTATCACCACTATCTTTAAATTTTACCCTATAACAACCCTGTATTGGGGATCCGTCTATATCTGATTGTCGGCATTCAGGACTTGAATACCAGTATGCACCACTATTCGACCCTTTAATAGTTGTATAAGGATATCTAGATACCCATAAAGATTGACTACCGCCTGGATTCTCAGGCAAACCAATTGTATCTCTATCATCTGATCCATATTGCAACCATGATTTTAAACTATCATTTTTAACGTTTTTGCCATCAGTTCCAACCCAACATGCGGGACCAACAACAGATTCAATACCACCAGCGTTAGTAGTGGTGAAAGCATATCCTTTACTTACATTACCACCTAAATTATCATTTCTCCAATCATAACTATCTGAGAACCCACCTTTCCTCCATTGTTCAACATCAAATTTATATTTAAGTTGTTTACATTGAGCAGCACCCCCAGAAAAATCAAGGCAAGGAAATGATATTTGTATCTGACAAATCCTACTTATTAACGCATTAATAAACTGAATTATAGTATTTACAAATGCAACAATAAAACCAAAAATAGTTAATATAATACATAATATACTATATAATATATTAACCCTAGCAAAAATTCTATTATATGGTATTTTATTAACACCCGCACCATCTAATATTTCCTTAAAACCAATAAAGTTTTTATTCTTATCGTTTTTATTAGGTTGGTATCTGGGTATATATTGTCTAACCGTATAAACTTTCTTCCACCTAAAAGTAAAAAAGTCTTCTAAATAGTTATACTGATTTAAAGGACCATTAGTCGTATCATAACTTAATTGTTTATTTATCTTAAATAATGGTTCACCAGCAGCCTCTGCGTTTGTTAAGTCAATTTTACTAAACTCACCAAACTTATAATTATTAGTCATATTAGGTACTAATAACTTAGCTCTAGTCCTTTTCTTTTTATCATCTTTATTCGGCTCCATAGATATTCTAAATCTATAGTCCGCCTCTGAAGCAACACCCCTTTTACCATCTGGACTAGGTACTAACGCACCAAACTCATCAGTGACTAATTTTCTCATAGTCATCGGTAATTGTATTGCCCAGTTACCATTTTCATCAACAGCATCCTCCGGAACATCTTTACTTAAAACAATTTCACCATCTTTTGTACGAGTAATTGCCTCAATTTTACCTGCACCAGTAATGAGTTCATTCATCTCACCCATTTTCTTTCTAGGTCTACAATTCTTACTTAATGAATCATTTTCATTGTCTGAAAACATACTACCCATAAAAATCGCAGTAGGTGTTAACGTATACTCTGTAACACTATAATCAAATCTAGTGATACCAAACTCAACATCTTGACTTAAATCATCCGCCCAAAATGGTAATACTTCTACAGATGATGAAGTGGATATAACTTGTGGTAACTCATCTAATTTATCACTACTCTTAAATTTAAACTTACTTTCAAACTTTTCTTCTGGAATACCTTGTGACATTAATTCATAAGGTCTAGTAGATAAAAAACCAATATCGCTAACATCAACATCAATAAAGACTTGTTGTGAACCCACAGGTACACCAAAGAACATATAATCACCCGATTCGTTTGTTGTGGTTGTAAATTTATAATACCTATCATAAACCTCAACCATAGTTGGGCTATCTAATACTTGTCTTTTATCTGGAAATGTTCCTGTTGGTGTATGATCTATGTGTTGTTGTTTTCTAGGTAATAAATTATACCTAACACCATTACTATTTAAATCCTCTAAACTTTTATAGGGATATAATTGTGAAATTATTTCATTTTCTTGATCTTCAGTACTTAAAGGTATGAATATAGATACTTTGGCATTTTTTAAACCAAAACCATTATTTATGTCTACCCTACCAGCTACTACACCATAATTGGCATTAAAACTTCTATATAAGTCTTCTTGATCAATACTTAAACTCAATATTTTTAATTGATTAAAGTCTTGATCTAGTTTTACTCTTATGTAGTTATCATCACCACCTGGTTTTGTCCTTATTCTAATTGACTTATTAGACATAAATTATCTTTATTCATTGTCGTTATCTTTATTAGTTGTTTCTAATAACTCTACACCCTCTAATTCCTCTTCACCAGTGTATTCTCTTTTTTGTTTTATCTCTTCTGAATTAAATACATCAACATCAGTTAATTCACTTTCTTCACTATAACCTCTGTTTTTATCAAACTCTCTTTGTCTAGCTTTTTCTTTTATATTTTTTCTAAATGATTTCCATTTTTTAAATGGGTATGATACCCCATTTATCAACCAATTTAAATTCACACTAACCTTACCATCTTTAGTAAAGAAAAATGAACCAAAAATATGAAATATAAGGTAGATAGATAAAAGTGGTAATACAACTATTATAGCAGAAAATGTTATTAACTTTAAGAAAAAGTTTTTTGGTGCCATCTGCGTAACACTACCTAAAAAATCTTTTACTTGATCATTATCAACATTAGGTGATTCATTATTACCACCTTCAACGTTTTCAAAAGTAACATCTTTTACTTTTTTACCATTCTTGTTTTGTCTATTTTTTGATTTACATGAACTACAACCCATAATACTATTTTTTACTCTAAAACTAATTATATCTCTATAAAACTAAATACTATGTTGTCTTAATTCTTACCTTAATGTCTTGATTTGGGAATTTAATCTCAAACATCGCATTAGGTTCACCAAATAAGGTATATAAACCTAATAAATCTATTTGTTTTGTATCTTCATCCAAATATGGTTGGGCGATTTCATTAACTGAATACTTCTCACCACCCACTTTATTGTAAACCCTTAAATCAATAACATTAAGAACTTGCCCAACATTATTTATATTTTCTATTAATTGAGATAAATAGATATTATCACCCATATCCCACTTATTGATGTCCATATATTCTCTAATCACATTAGAAACACCACCAACAACTTCAGATTTAGATGCCCCTTTCTCAACGAATAAATCCACCTCAAAACCTAAGTTTAAAACCTTACCATCACCTATATCTATATAGTCGTTTAACATTCTATAGTCAGAAAGGTATTCTGAAATGTTTTCTTTTAATGTGGTTGTTAATCTATTACTTAATTTAGTGTTTTCATCCAATGCCAATACAGAAACCATAATTTTATTTCTTTCTTCCCATACACCACATCTGAATGGTACACCGAATTTACCCGGCATTAAATCAATTCTACTTTTATAGTCTTTAATGGTAACCGCTCTGTTTTGTGAAGCGAAATTAAACTTAATTAAGTTTCTTAATTCTTCTACTGAAGGAGCCCCTTTACCACCAATTGCAGGGATTGGGTTATTTACTCTAACACTATCCCTAACAGCCTTATTAATAGATTGTTGATCTCCGTTAACAATAACATTGGTTGTACCTAACCCATTGATTGAGTTAACCCCTATGTTACTATCGTTACCACCACCAACTCTATACTTAATGAATAGTGTTGTACCAGCACTAGGTATCTCTCCCAAAGATAGGTTGTTGATAAAATTACCTACTCTATCAATTTGTCCTTGACAACCAACAAAATCATTCAATGATGAAGTATCTTGATCCCCTCCACCTAATATAATTTTACAGAATCCATTGTCTGTAAACTCTTTAATAAATCTTTTTGGTACATTTTCCCATTTACCTGGTCTCACACCACTATTATCTGTTAAAGTATTATCATCTTCAACAAACATCTGCGCTTGTGCCAATGCTTCAACCTCAAAGAAGTTATTTTCAAACACCGCAAACTCTTCGTTTGATGGTACTGTCGTAAGGTTTGTACCCTCAACTTGTAATATATTCTCTATTGATAAAACATTTGTTTCTGGTAGTATAATCTCCAAAAATGGTTTATAATCTTCTCTACTAATCACTCTTTTGAATGTTTTAGTAAAACCATTTAAACATATTTCTCTTTTTGTTAATGTATAATTCTCAATTAACCCATCACCATTAATATTTGGTATGATTAATCTATTAGGAATACCACCTGTAGTAAAAGGAGAAGAGAAGTCACAATCTTCAACCAACTCAAATACCTTACCAGCACCAGTTGCTTGCGAACCTTTACTGATAATTGGTGCGTATGATAAATTAAAACTATCACCATCTACAGGAACCGTTACCGACCAATCTACAATTGTAATACTAGGTCTGTTTCCCGGTATATTTAACCCAAATGTTCTTGCAAGTTCCAATAAGGATGACCTTTCTTGCATATAACTGATTTGAGTTTCATTAAATGTCCTATCAGTATGGTATGATAACATATCACCTACCGCAGCATTTAACTCTAATAACATCATCCCCACAGATGCGTCATTAAAATCAGAATAGACATC
>JAAHTH010000944.1_pt1 | contig 26655 bp, 39 predicted proteins | sample 6116091 | NCBI WGS metagenome assembly JAAHTH01 (sample SAMN13939990, study PRJNA603662) | sponge metagenome | isolation source: marine sponge | host: Mycale hentscheli | place: New Zealand | collected 2006
CACGGGCCTTCCAGTTTGCGGAGTCCATAAAAAAAAGCATAGCTGAAGCGCAGAACAGAAATCTCGTTTTAATCCAGAAAGCAGCCCAAAATAATTGGCAAGCAGCAGCATGGTATTTAGAGAGAAGTGACCCCAATAACTGGGCAAGAAGAGACCGTCACGAGATAAGTGGCCCTGATGGAGGAGCCATCGAGACTATCGCATTGAGTGAGAAAGCCTTAGATGACGCTAGTTTAGAGACTGTGCTGTCTAAATACACTAAAGCACAGAGCTACAAAGCCGAACTTCGCAAAAACTAGAAAAGCCCCCAGGGCTTCCCCTTGGGCGGTGCGAAATGAAATCGCTCGCTGCGTCGCCCGCAGCTTACGCTGCTGAATTTGCCCCAAGGACTGGGTACTGGGCTTGGGCGGTGCGAAATCGAAGTCCCACACGGTGAGAACCCGCCACTTCTCTTGGCTTGGTGGGTCGGGTCCAAAATCCTGAAGGCCAGGGAGATACGGCACAAATACTAGGCTTGGCTTATTAGTGTTTTAAAATAAAAAACATATTTTTTCTTGACTAAGTATATATATATTAGTATATTGATGTATAAATAATTATAACAATAACCACAAAAAACATGGAAACATCTATACTTAAACTAGTTACAATGATGTTTGTCATTTGGGTACTATACAAACTTGCTAGTTGCATTTTCAGGATAGTACGGACAAATCAATGCGATTGTTGCGGGAAGGAAGTAGTTCCGTTCGTAGACAAAAGCTACATTGTTTGTGACAAGTGTATAAATAACCACTCAGAATAATGACAAATACAGATAATAAACCACACATAGTTGCGTATGGCGACATCGAGAGCGGCTTTTCTTTCTACGGTCCGTTCCCTAATTTAACCGCCGCAAACGAATACATAAACAAGGACTTCCCCGACTACTGGGCGGAAGTGAATGCTTACCCACTATATAAAAATAAGGAGGAAAAGGATGCCAACAGCAATAGCACAGGATACCATATTAAATAGCATAGCCCAAGCGGTAGTAGTAGGGGATGGGCACGACGGAGGGCAAGAGGATGCATTAGCACCCAACGCTCCCAGAGAGCCGATACCTAGAACGGAAGCTTTGGATAAGACTCGATACGCCTACAATCTGCGGTCAAGAGCTTATCATAAGAAGCACTTCTGTTCTTTCACTAGACCAGCTAATCTCCAGCGTCAGCCACTAGAATGCCTAGTGGGCACGGGCGTTGACCAAATAGGATTTATTTCTTCAGTATGCCAACGGCAGAATTGGAGTGAGCAACCGAGACTGCTATGCCCACATGGTGCATACCATGAAGTCAGAGACTTCGATGCATTTAGGGGAATATGGAGACTCGAAGAAGGTTTGGATGATAGCTATATAGAAAGAGGTTTTACACCTGCCTTACTATATTATGCACGTGTTAGCAGATACGAGGGAACAAACCATATTCGTACCAGCAAGACAAAGCCCTGGCAGAATGGAGCTAGAAACCAGCCTTGGAAGGTAACTCTATATGATTTAGATAGCGGATTAAAGAAGTGCATGAACGACTATCCTATTATTAAAGATAGACTGATAGACAGAGCATGGACACCCGTTCACCTGAACATAATTCTCCAGTATGCAGTATTTGGCGAACAAGTATTTGCATAATTTTTCTTGACTAATTAAATGTAAAGACATATATTAATATTATGACCGACACAGAACTTACAGCAGAAATATATTCAAGACTCCAGCATCGAATGAGTGTGCGCAACAATGGCAACCCGAATAATACTACAAACCTAGTAAGGGTATACCAGCCCACCCCAGCGGAACTAATTGTAGCGTACCCGATGCTAACAGAAGAGGAAGCCGAGCGTATCATCAGTAAACAGGTAGCATGGAAGTTCGATATGGATGGCAGTTGTCTTATCAGGAGTTTTACCAAAGGATTCTTCCATCAATGCTTTGCATGGAAAAGAGTAGAGAAAGACGGGGCAGAAGAAGGAGTAAATAACCTCTTACTCGCGCTAGTTGACCACTACCACAGCAATACCTTTGACTATGACCATAGTGACTTCTTTTCAGATTCAATTAACGACACTTACGAGTCAGCAGGGAGACGATACCTGGCAAGACGATTGTCTTATTCGAAAAGGATGAAAGCAGTTATGGTTGAAATCCAAGACTTGGGCGGTGCAGAAGATATACCGCAGGCGGTGTCCGAGGCTATGTACGCTAGGGCGACCCACTTAGCCCGACGGGCTTGGAATTTTACATCACACTATCGGTCGTCAATCGAAGATGTCCAAGAGAAGTATTCCCTTGGCAGGAGAAGTAACAGATGGCTACACAGATTTATCTTAGATGACATGGCAGATGTGTACGCACCTTATGCTCGTTACATCATCGGCAAAGCGAGTAACGAGCCGACAAATAACGCTCCCGCAGTATATGGCTCGCTTTCCCATACCTACCCTAGTTATGAGTGTGAAGGTAGACCAATATAAAAAAAATTAAAATTTTTCTTGACTTTTCTATACTAGTCAAGTAAAGTGTAATCAGTATCAGATAACAATAACCTTAAACCAAAAATAAATATAATGGAAATAGACAACCAATTAGAAATATTTGACGCACAATCACCAAAAGGTGAAAATTGGACATTCGGCGTCGAGATAGAAACGCTACTACCACGCGACTATGCTGAGTCAATTGACATTGGCGACTATCATTGCGGTGAGCCCGTGTATGATTCACCCATGTTTAATGGAAAGCGTTGGCTAGTCGAACATGACGCATCCATCCGTAGCAACGACTATAATAGGTCTGGCGCAGAGTTTGTGTCTCCTATACTAGTCGGCAACGAAGGTGTAGAGAACGCAGTTGCATTCACCGAGTGGCTTCGCTCACACGGCACTAGAGTCAATAACTCTTGCGGTTTGCATATTCATATCGGAATTGATTCAGTTCTCGGCAGAAACGCTTCGAGTGCAACTATAGTAGCGTTTTTAACTAAAGTTGCTCACCTAACTTACAGATGGCAAGATGCGCTATACGCACAGACTGGCGCACGTCGTGACCGCAATCATTATTGCGAACGCATTCGCGACTCATCAGGCTGGGTGTTGAGTGTCCAAGACGAACAACGTAAGCCTATGGATGAGAAAAGCAGGCATCATACATCTCTCAATCAATTACAGAGATACGCCCCTGTAAATCTGCAAAACATGAATGGCAAAGGTACTATCGAGTTCCGAGCCTTTGCAGGTACGCTCAACAAGCAAAAGTTGTTACACCACCTATGGTCGGTTTTCGCAATCGTACATAACGCAAAACGCAACCTTCGGAGCGATAGATATCGTTGGCAACAAAAGTCGCTAGTCGGAAAAGATGCGCTAAAGTGGTTTTACCACCACCTTGGCAAGAATTATTTCCTGCCTATCTTCAAGCGTAACTTTAGGGGTATGCGCAGAAAAGCCGAAGCCTTGGCAATTCAGTACGACAACAGAGTTTAGGTTGTCTATACCTAGTGTGGCTCTCAACATCGGGGGTCACACTTATTTTAAAAAACAATAAAAAAAACTTGACTTTATACCACCCATGTAGTATATTGTTATTATAAGAATATAACACACCACTAAATAACTATAACGAAAGGAAAAATATGTGCCTAGCAATTTTTAAACCTCATAACCAAAAAGTCTTAAAGCAGGAAATGGAAAACGCTTTTGACAACAACGATGACGGAGCTGGCTTTGCTTACCCTGAGAATGGTAAAGTACAAATTCAAAAAGGTTACTTCAAATTCGAAGATTTTTGGAAAGCAATCCAACCACACATGGACAAGCCTATGGTAATCCATTTCCGTTTTACAACCCACGGCTTAACTAACAAAGATAATTGTCATCCGTTCCGTGTAACGGACAACTTGGTCATGATTCATAACGGCATGATTAACGGAATTGACATTGCCGACAAAGATAAATCCGACACTCGGACATTTGTCGATGACTATGTAAAGCCAATCAATAAAGGTAACCCTCGGTTCATCTACACAGAGTACGGCAACCGCACCCTCAAAGCGTGTATTGGCGCTAGCAAGCTAGTATTCCTTAACAAGAAAGGTGAATCCGTTATCGTTAATGAAGAAGCAGGGCATTGGCAAAACGGAGTGTGGTACTCCAACGATAGTTACCAAACCATTAAAGTGAGATACTCAAACTTTAGCTCCCCCTACTATAGTGCGAGCCATTGCTACTCTGGCACTTACTCTAGCACAAAAAAGTCTTGTGCTAAGCCAAACGAGGTAGTTGGTAAGCCAAAGAAGGTTAAAGGTAAAAAAAAAGCCCGTTGGGTTCCAAAGAGCGAGCGGAAAGCGATTCAAGAGGAGTTGGAGCACGAACTCAATCAGAACTTTTCTACGAGCGATATGGAGCAAGACGCTACGCTTAGTCAAAATGACTTCACCCTACGCCCAAACACGGACGCAATAGAAGACGCATCTGGCTCGACCTTCGTGCCTCTGATATCCGAAGAGTATAACCTATTCAACGAGGAGAAATAACATGATTGCAACAAAACCTCTCTATCATTGGCAAAAGAAAGCCTTCAGTTTGGACACAGAATACCGCGACGTCCTCCGTATGCTCACCCATGCAACCAATATTTTCTTAGATATAAATAGTGTGTGTGCGTTAGTTGACTTGCCTCGACAAGAAACTCTGGACTCTATCACAGAGCTTGAAGAGGCAGGTTGGCTGACTTACGGAAGAAAGATAAGCAAGAAAAACGGCAACGTGTCCAATAGTCTATATGTAGCACTTAGCGAGCGCGTAGCGCGTAGACAACTCACACAACTCAAATTTAAGGATAAGAAAAATGGAAGACTCTAAAATACCACCTTCAATTTACAATTATGCGTGGCAGCTAGACCCTGGTAGGTCGAAAAAGTGGAAAAAGCCCGTGTATGTTACCAATTTAAGTGACCTGGAAGACTACGGAGCAAGTGACCCTTGGTTCGAAGATATTCCAAAAGCAGTTACTTTTTGGTTCAGCAAAGATGGCACGCAGAAAGTAACTTGTTTGTCTCATAAAGCCAAATGCCCAAACGGAACAAAAGTTGGCTTGGTCGTACTTAACAAATTCGAATACTCTACACATGACACAGGAACTAATAGAAACAGCGTTACTACTGACACCTTGGTCGGTTAGTTTTATAATTATGCTACATATGGCAAGATTTCACTAAATAAAACTTGACTAATTGCTATTTGCGTAGTATATTGTATAAATCAAATAACAATAAACCTAAGAATATTATGACAAATAATTCAATCACGATAAATACAGATAACGCTTTCGACCTTATAAATAGCACTAAAGGTAAAATCTTTAAAGCGCTATTCACCAAGAAAGACGGAAGCTTACGCGAAATGGTGTGCCGTTTAGGTGTCCACAAATACATTACAGGAGTCGGCAGAAGCTACGAACCCAAAGATTATGGGTTAATTGGTGTCTACGATATGCAAAATAACGGATATCGCATGATAAACCTCAAGACTTTGCAGTCTTTAACCATTAACGGAAAGAATTACGAGGTAGCATAATGAATATTTCAGAACTTAAAGACCAAATGCAAAGACGAGCCTTGGAGTGGGATGGGCTATATACGAAAGCTGGCAAACGAGTTGAAGTCGGGGAACAGGTGCGGGCATGGTTCAGAGTGGTTGATTCTATGACCAAGAAATTAGTCAACCCTCGTAAGGATGAGGAAGCAATGTTTCAGGAAATTATCACCTATGGTGACAAAATCCTAGCAAACTTGAAGAAAAACAGGTCAAAACCACCCACTAGGGAAGAAGACATAAGGAGAAACTACTAATGAGTAGACGAATCAGAACTAAATACGATTATGACTTCTTCGAGGTTAGCTCGGCATACCAGAAGAGTATCAGGCGAGGCGACGAGAAGACAGCACTTCACTTTGCCTACGAACTATACATCTCTGGGTATGCCGAATATTTCTGGAAACGTACGCATATCATAGCGATGGAGGATGTCGGATTAGCCGACCCGCACGCAATTGCGCACATAGTTGCCCTAAAACAAGCATTTGACTACCTCCACAAGAAGGAAGACCCCCACGAAAGGTTGTGTATATTGCAAGCGGTTATTTATCTTGCCCGTACGCCTAAGTCTAGATTAGTCGATTGGACTAAGATGGAAGTCGTGAATAGACACAAACTTGTGTGTGAGGGAGGAGTTGACCCAGTAACGAAGCAGCAAGTTCTACCGCTGGAGATTCCCGATTATGCGTTAGATTGCCACACCAGACGAGGAAAAGCTCTTGGCAAGACTGTCATGGACTTCTTTTCTGAAGGTTCTTTACTGGAAAACGCAGAAGACTTGGCTGGCGAGGCGGAAGCTCGTGAATATTCCCAGCGTCTACACGAACTACCGCAGTCAGTACAAGACGAGATGCGACCACCGATTGGTGAGAAGCATCCTCTCATGCCCGATAAGAAAACCAGAAACACAAACAACAAAGACAGACAGAAGACATTCTTCTAACTACTACGATTGAGTCATAATACCAGCCCGCTTTCCAGAAATGGAGAGCGGGTTTCTTGCCTTGGGTGGTATCAGGCTTTCACCTTGGGCGGTGTATACGCACGGAGGCTTGGATTGCAGCCGCAAAAACTGCACGGCTAATTGGCGGCCCAGAATTGCATGGCGGAATTATTCACTTGGCATGGAGGGACGGGAACCACTAGGGTGCTTGGCATGGAGAAAAACCAGCAACGCAAACAGCCAAGCCTAGGGCTTGGGATTAGTACCATTGAGGGAATGATAAGACAAGCTATGGACATACCACTTAGCGAAAGCGAAAAAAAATCGTTTCTTAAAGACCTAAAAACCAATGACTTAAAGAATAAATGTAAAAAAAGATTAAAAAAAGTTTGACTTAAATAGGTTTTTGTGGTTATATTGAATCATACTTAATTATTAACCTAATAAAATAACTATAAATATGAAAATCGAAGATAAAGAATTTGAACTAAACCACGAGAGCTTTATGTGCTCTTTCGAAGTCGGAGGAATCTACGTACCTGCAGAAGCCGACACAGAGTCCACACCTGGCTATAGCGCTCACCACGAAGATATCCAAGTACGTGACTTAGTTGCTGAAGGTTGCGACGAACACGGCAACATTTTCCAAGCCAACGAAGAGCAAACCAAAGCCTTGGAAGCCGAGATTATCAATCATTATGACAATAACCCTGACGAATTATAGGAGGAAGTAGATATGAGTAGTAGAAGTGCAAAATGTGCAAGGCAATCGCAAATAGCTAGGAACGTAGAGAACGGAGTATATATGCGCAAGGCTCTCAATAAACTAGACGGAAAGTTTACAACCAAGCGTGGCAAGTTCCACCGCTTAAAAGTAGAAGTACAAGACAATTACGACTGGGACAGATTTTTCGGAAGGAAATAACTATGGAAACACTTAAAGTAAATCATTCGGACGCGAATATTAACGGATGCCACCTGCAAGGCTATGTATATAGCACCAAAGAGAAGATAAAACAGGTGATAGGCAGGGCTAATGTAGAACAACTAGACATGTGGAACATAGACTTGCTAGATAAAATCCTCACAGAATGGACGCTAGTGTTCCCTGATGGCAAAGTAGCCTGCATATACGATTGGAAACTAGATAAGCCATTAGAGCAAATCGAAGAGTATAGATGGCACATCGGGGGTAAGTCCTTTGACGTAGTCGATAGAATAACTAAATTACTAGATAGAAAGGATAAATATGAAATTGACAATGAGGAGCAGAATAAAAGCACTGCCATTACAGGTGTTTAAGGACAGGAAGAAGGAATTATCCAAGAGAAAGTGCAGGGGTAAGTATGACACCAAGCGATAATCCCAAAATGGTGGCTGTAGCGCAGAGCCTTGGCTTCGAGAAAAAAGAAGCCAAGCTCTTCCTTCAACTCATGGCTCGGTTCGCAGAAATAAAGATGCCTTTTTGGAAAGCCGTGGAAAGCTCTATCATGCTAACTATTGATGAGGGAACAGTAGTGGCATACACAAAGGAAAAGGAGGAAAAAACTTAAACTTTTACTTGACTATTACTAGTCAACCCGCTATATTACTTTTATAACAATAAGAATTATGACCAAATCAAATAACATTATATCAGAAATCCTATCCACACCCACCCATGTGCGAGATATGCAACAGAGAGCAGTAGATGAAGACGCTATCTATGTAAACATTGCAACAGGTAAGACAGAGCGACAAGCTGGACGTATGTCACGAGCAGTACACCGACTTACCAAGCGTAGAAACTACGGCACTTGCCTAAGCAGAATCAGCCCGTACAGAGCGTAGGCAAGGGCAAGGGTCATTGGGAAAGTATTTATAAGAGCCTAGGGACGGGCTAAGCAATTTTAGGAGAGTGCAGTTTCATTAGTCTATCAGCGCGTGCGCGGTACGTTCTAATGATTAAGCCTTATCGGCACATAGTGTCACATCCTCGGTAAGACGGGGTAGCATCCACCACGTCGGCTACGTGGCTCTCCTTTATAGTTAATAATAAGTAATAGGTTATGGGGGGCATCAGAAATGGTGTCCCCCTTTTTTTTGTGCCTTGGGTAAACGGAAAACTTTTACTAAATCCCATAGAAAGGCAAATTTTGGAATTGGCATGCGGAGGCTACAGACCGTTATGTCCCGTGCAGGCTATGGGTCAAAAACCAGAGGGCATCCAGTCCAGATTTTCGATATAAGCCTCAGGCATGGGTCTAAACAGCGTTTTGATACCAGAGTCGATTGGCAGTATCAAGGGCATCCTGACGCCTCTATGAGTATGGGCTGGGCAGTTTCCAGGAGAGAGCCGCCCAGATGACCCCCTGGCTTGGGTATAATGCTGCCAGAATCACATGGAAACAGCTGCTTCCAGGAGAAAAACAGCAGCAATGCGGGCAGTTTCCAGGAGAAATCGGCCTGATTCTTCCCTTGGCAGGATGGATTGCAGCCGCAAGCAGCCCTGATAAACACTAGGGTGTGGGGCGAATCCTGTATGTTGCGGCGGCTAATGCAGTACACCGTGCCGCAGCGCAGCGCAATGCAGCGCAAATATTCCCTTGGTAAGGACGAAATGCCCCCGAAATGCCCTGAAAATGGGTTGAAAATGCCCTGTAAATGCCCAGAACGCCCAGATGTCACGGTGCTTCGGGCGTTCGGGCAGGGGCTAGGAGGCCTAGTAATACTTACCAGATAGTAAGCATTACCAGTACCCATACATAAAATCCTTACCTTGGGTGGTGCAGTACGGCACGCGGCTTGGGCGGTGCAGAACGCCATTTGGCTTGGGAGCCAGAAAAAAGCATTGGCAGAAAAATTGACCGTACAAAAAAAATTGACCATACAATAAAAATTAACCGATTAATTGTGAATTAGTATAAATATACTAGATGTATAAAATTTATACACCATGTGAATAAGTGTATTTGTACCATGTGAATAACTCAAACACAGCATTTGTCATGCCAATAGTAAAAAATTGCCAAAATTTTATTGACTACCAAAAAGTTGACTTATCCAACCATCAGCCTGTAGCCCGCATAAACACTGAACTTTCACTTTTGAAAATGTTATAAGTTATTGAAAAACAGCTATTTACAGAAAACTTTTTCGCTTTAAATTTTTTATTGCAACTTATTTGCAATAACGACGAAAAAAAAATACTTCTGTAAAGCATTGAAAAACAGCGACTTATGAGACAAAAAATAATTAGTCAAAATTTTTTTCTCGTTTTTTTATCGTTTTTTTCTTAGTCTAAAGTCTCTTACTTATTAATAACAATTAAAATAATAAAAATGAAAACTACATCTCAATTAATCAACTCTTACGCTTCACGTCTCATTCAAGGTAAAGCTTTACCAAAATTTGAAAACATAAGCGGAGCGGTCGAGCTAGAAGTTGCAAGTTCTCTAGATAGGAGAGATTGCGAACGTGATTTACGAGACATTAACTCTCAAGCAAACGTGGGATACGATTGTTCAATCGAATGCCCCCAAAACTACGGAAATGACAATGAAGTAAGAATTCCATTTTCTACTTCGAACGATATCGAAAGTATTCTCTCAATTGTGAGACGTCTTGCAAGTTATTCAGTAGCAAACGCAAGTTGCGGATTACACGTTCATATTAACGCTTCAAAGCTTGTCGGGGGTAACCTAGAAAAGCCCGCAAATGTCCGACGTTTAGCCCGTCTTAAGCTTGCTCTTGTCAGTACTTGCAAACGATGGGAAAATGCCTATTACGGGCTTTCAAGCGGTCGCAATCGCAAACTCAATTCCGATTACTGTCGACCCATAGACGAGTATGAAATGACAGTTTCAAAAAGTACACAAGCAAGCGAAAGCCTTAGTGAACTTTCTTCCATAGGTAAGTACAAACTTATTAATTTTAATAACCTAGCAAACTCAAACTACCATCCAAACGAAAGAACAATTGAATTTAGAGGGTTTGCTATGAATAGTGGAAACAATGCTCAAGCTTACCGCGAACCAAGCGCTCAACATATTGAGACTAACTTGTTTTTTCTTTTTAATTTCCTGAGTTGCGCTTTGTTCAACGCTCGTAATCTTGACAAGTTGCGTTTTGAACCCAAGCATCCACTTGCAAAAGATTCTATGAAGTGGTTCTTTCACCACGTTGCAAAGCGTCCACAACTTGACCGCTTCTCAAATGAGACTTTAGTAAAAAATATTTTATCTCATTCGTTCGAATGTTGCGAACGCTACGACCAAAGTTAATAAATAAATAAGTAAGATAAAAAAAATTCGCGAAGAAAAAAACTTCGCGAATTTTTTTTTCCAAGACCATCCTCTGCTCTACTCTAGAAAATTACAACTTTTCTGAATTAATGTATTGACAAAATGAAAAGTGTTTAGTTTAGTATGAACATAGCCCCCCCCAAATAAAAATTTTATATATGACAAAAACAATTAATGTATTGACATCAAACTTTGTTTACATCAATGTCCTCCAAATATAGATGTATAATCATGACTAACTAGAGAGTTCCATAGGAGAGCCATCGTCCTTTCATGAGGTAGCAGAAATGCTATTTGATTTCACGAAGGTAAGGGATAAGACTTCTGACATATAAGTCGAACCTGCTCTCTAGTCCACTTTATAACAATAACACAAATAACAATGAACATATTCGTATTAGACCAAGACCCACACATATCCGCTGAGATGATGTGCGACAAGCACATACCCAAGATGATTGTAGAATCCTTCCAAATGATGGGTTCAGCAGTTAGGAGACATGGAGCAGAAGATGCAGACATGCCACTCACTCAAGCGGGAAACCCGCTTAAGGGTGGTTACAAGAACCACCGCTGTACTAGATGGAGTGGAGAAAATAGAGATAATTATATGTGGTTGTCGATGCATGCATTTTCCCTATGCTATGAATTTTCTATGCGATTCGGAAAAACCCATGCGTGTTGTGACGGACTATGTCAGTTGAATGAAATGTCTGACTTACTACCTACTGCTAAACAAACACCATTTGCACTTGCAATGCCCGATGAATTCAAATGTGATGATGCTGTTTTATCGTATCGCAATTTCTATAAATCCGAAAAGAGTTACTTTGCCAAGTGGGAAAAAGGTAGAGAAGCTCCCTATTGGTGGAATTAATCATGACATTACCTCACGAACGACTTAACGAGTTAAAGAAACGCTGTGTTTTACAACGACGCAACCATGCAGAATTTGGAGAAGACTGCAAGCGAGCCTACACAATGAAGGATGCTTGTGGAAAAATCTGGGGATTTGCATGGATTCATCGGGGAGAAAGCAATGAGTACCGAGTTACTTCTTACCTCTTTGGTGGAAAATCGCGTTTTGAACGTTACAACTCAGCATTTAAAGCTTTAAAATCTATCAAACTAAAACATATCAAAGCCATATGAATAAAATAACAAAAATTCGTAATCTCTGTGAAAAGATTTGCGAGAACTGCTCACCCGATGACCTGACTTGTCAGATGATGAAAGAAATTCTGTCTATCATGGAAGAAGATGAGCATGAAAATACAATAACAATAAAAACGCCACATACTCAGACTAGCGTATCCTTTAGTGAGGTTACTGCTGATGAATTTGTGAATAATTTTGCTCGCTCCTTGCATACTATCGGTTTTGAAAAAGAAAGTATTTCACGAGCAATGCTCGACCATACCTCCCCTTTTTAATATGCATCCCTCGATTACAGAAAGTATGGAGTATGAGAAAGGATACCTGAAAGGATTTCATGATGGTCGCAAATGGACGCATGAGAATACCCATGAGCCTACTCATATGCTTGAAATGATAGAACGATGGCAGAAGTTTTGTGATAAGCATATTAATGATTCTGATACTATTGAAGAACAATGGAAAACTATGCAAGAAGCATGGGAAACCTATAATGGACTTCCTTACGATGAATTACAATGGAGACATCTTGTCTGCTCAAAACTTATGGACTTTGCAGAAGAGTGTTTACACAAAGAAACAACAATGGAACAATCCGTAACCAACTTGGAATCTTTATTAAGTTGGATGAATAACGTAAAAATAAAATGAAACATTTCACAACCCATTATAGTGAGAAGGACTACTTGAATCACCAAAGGATTCTTGCGAAGGAAGAAATGCTTGAAAAGCAAAGAAAAGCTAGGGAGATTTTAAATCACACAAAACCGCAGGATGATATTTCCGCAACAGAAGCGGTTAAGTTAGTCACGAAGCATTTCAATGAGAAATTTAAAGAAATGGAATGCAAAATCCAAAGTCTTACTAACTCAAATCAAAAAATGGGAAAAACTTTGAAACGCATGGAGTTGCGACAAATGAATCATAGTGAAGCAATAATTGCTTGGTTTGAAGGTCGGACTCTCAATGAACTTTTCTCATGCTGGAATCCTGATGTTCCTGATGAACTCAAAGACAGCATTCTTTCAATTCGTTCTCATAATTGCTTATCACGGCAATATCACACAGACATTGTAAGTATTGTCGATTTAGTAAATGAACTCCCACGATGCTTAGAGCAAATGCTAAAAGTCGTCTCTAAATGGGAAGGCGTAGGAGATGTTACGAAATTCAACATTTCATTTGCTATACTCCCCTTCTCAAGACTCATTAATGAAATACGAGAATGTCCAACGCTCGATGATTGCGTAAATGCATTTCACAAGCATACACCAATTTCCCCTCATTTCTTCTCATGGAAGGCAAAGAAGCCAGATGTTAAGAAATGGATTCAAAATATATACAACGAAAGAACCGAACTAATATAATGCATAAAAATAGCCCCACTCGTCATCTAAAAACAAAAGCGTTTTCTCTCGGAGAGAAACAGGACAGCAGTCATCAAATTAGTATAAGCTCAGGTAAGTCATTTCGAGAAATGATAATCAAAGAAGCTATTAAGCGACAAATATCTGTATCTAAGCTGATGCGTGACTCTACTGCTTACGCTATCAAAAATAAAATACCATTATGAAAATTGGAGATATAGTAATACTACTACTAACACTTGTTATAATATACCTCGCCTTGAGCTTATTTACAGGATGTGCGACAACTTGTAAAAAGTTATGTTGCCCTGAAGAAGGGCATGGTCCATGTCCTATTTGCTCTACAACAAAATAAATATAATCATAAAAAAAATGCCACAGACACAACCTAAACATAACTTTGATGTAGACTTAGATTTTGGTCAAATATGGGAGCGTCGGGTATGCGACATCTTTGAAAACAATGGTTCACTCGAAATTAAAGCAGACAAAATTTGGCACAAATCTGGAAACCTTGCCTTTGAGTTTAAATACAAAGGTCATGATTCTGGCATCGCAAAGTCACAAGCTGTGTGGTGGGTTTCCGTGCTTACTTGCAAAGATGACCCTCATAATACAGAGCTTATTCTGATATGGAAAACAGAAAAACTTAAAGAACTTCTAAGGCGCTTGTGTAAGGAAAAGAAAGCGGACATTATACGAGGAGGTGATGGAGGAAATTCAGAAATGGTAATTGCGAAGATTGATGACTTACTACCTTCTGCAATACAAGAAAAACCTTGGTCAAATGTGAAAACTTCATATGATAATGGATTCCAAGCAGGAGTAAAACATATGCAGGACTTTTATAAAAATGAGAAAGACAGATAGTATACCACTAATATTATTCTCACTAGTAGTGAGCATGATTATTATTCACGTGTTTGTAGGATGCTACCAAAAGCCGAAAGATTACATCCTTTACGATAGAGAAAATATTATTTTACCATGAAAACATTACTTGAAAATATTCTTGTAGAATCATTTAGTGTGATGCTAAATATAGCTATTCTATGCACACGACTTTTATGGCTACCAAAAAGATTATGGATGCTAAAAAAAAGTGAGCGCTCTAGGGATAATTAATATCGTAATAGTTATGGCAATCCTGCTATTTCTATTATATATATAGTATTGACAAAAATTTAAATTACCCGTATAAATCAATAAAAATTATGATAACTAGTACAATAACAGAACTACAAAATGAAACCAATGAAGTTAAGCCTGAAGCATTCAGGGCAAACATCAAGAAGGTTTACGACTATAAAAGCGGTTACAGCGAAAAAACTAAAAAAAATTGGAGCCTACAGCCTTGCGTTGTTTCTGATGGAACCAAAGAAATGCGTGTTGTTTTTTCTGGGAGGAATCAATACGAAGTGTCCGAGCTGGAAGGCAAAGAGCTTTTCGTGAAAGCTAAGCAAAATAAAGCAGGCGCGTATAGCGGAATGATGCTCAAGATTGGTGAATACAATGGAAACGCCCAGAAAGAATTGTTCGTATACGATTGGGCTGATGTTTCCTTCGGAGACGATGAGGACGGCTCTGCTGTTATCGACCATCCGACAAAAAGTGAATCGACTACTACTACTTTTGTTGAAGAGCCTAGCGTAAGCCCTGTATCTAGTGATGCATCTTTAGATACGGCAAAGCAGGAGCTTATGAAAGCTACCAACCTTATGCTTGTCTGTCTCGACGCATCAAGATTTGTCAAGACGCAATACGAATCTAAGCATGGAGACAGTATGACTCCTGAGCATTTTCAGGCAATTTGTTCCTCTTTATTTATTAATGCAGATAAGCGAGGGCTTACATCAAGCATGCCAACTCAACCAATAGAATAATGCAAATCACAGCACAAGAACTAATAAATGGATATGTAGCTCAGGTTTCTTCTGAGTCATCATTAGGAAAGACTAAGCCAAAATATCTGTTTGAGGCTTTTACGCAAACTGGCGATAAAGTCCTAGAGGAAAAATTAGACCCAATAAGATATTCAGACATTGATGACGCTTGGAAATTGTTTCTCGAAAAAATTCAAAACTTAGATGAAGCACCAAGAGGGGATGAAGGTGAAGAAACTGATGAAGAAGAGCAAGCAGAAATTGATGAGTTAAATGAACCTGAAGACCTATCTGAGTCATATGAAGAGTTAACATAATGAGGATAGATAAGGTTCATCTAAAGAACTTTAAAGGGGTCACCAAGTCTTATGATTTAGGTGACCTTTCTTTAATAGTGGGGAACAATAGAGCGGGAAAAACTACAATCTTGGATGCTGTTCGTTTGTGCTTACTTGGTTATCACCCAAAACTAGGCAAGCAACCCTCTAGCTTATTCAGCCTTAGTAGTGGTGATGAAATGAGTTGCTCTATCTTTCTTGTAGATGGAAGAAGTGCTGAGTACTCGCTGACTTCTACGGGTGGTAAAATTAGCAAGCAATGGAATTCATTAGGTGATTCCATCAATGACAATATATCTATTCAGTTCGACCCTAGCGTATATTTTCAGGCAACAAGCAGGGATAAGAAGCGCAAGGTATTTGCTACAATTACAAACACAGATGATTTAGCAGATAAAATCAGAGCTAAGATAAGAAGCGTTCCATCTGAAGGAACTAATGCAGAGACTTCAGTTCTTAATGATGTGGATAATCTTGTCTCGGAACATCTAGATAATAGCGAATTACCTAATGAGCAGATTGATGAGTTAATAAACTCTTTAAATGAAAGAATAACAAATTCACGAAATCATGAAACTCGCATGCTGAAAATGCTTGAGGGATTAGCCCAATATTCGGAGCCCTTAAACCCGCTTACCCGAACGCCTGAGTATTATGAGAATGCCATAAAGCCTATCAGAGAAAAAAAAGATAAGCTGAGCGGTATGGTCAAAATCAAAAAACATGTAGTAGACGCTATCACTAAGTATCAATGCGAACTTGAAGCAATTGCAGAATCAAAAGGTAATACTATCGACTTTTCTAGAATTAGTTTACTTGAGCGTTCATTGAGTGAAATGAAGACAGCCTATGAGTTAAGGCTGAATGAGCTTTTACTGAAAGAAGAGCGCCTTAAAGATAAGCTACGTGAAGCGGAAAACTTGATTACTGAGGAAGATAAAACCTATGAACAAGTTTTGGAAGAATTGAGTGATGGCAACTACAAGATAGAACTTGAGGTTTCTATCAAAGACAAGGACATTTCTACATGCGTATGGAAAGTCGAAGATTTTTATACTCAAGATATAGCAACAGAACTAAAAGAGGTAGATGCAGAAATACAAACCTTGGAAAGCGTATACATAGAGGAAACTGCAAAAACTAAGGATGAGCTAAATAGCTTGCATAGACAACGAGAGCAAGCGGAAGACACAAAGACTGAAGACTTCTTAATTGAGCAATTGCAACTACGCAAGGACGAGCTAAAGGACATTAAATGTCCAGATAATGCGGAAGATGAACTTGCTACAATGGATGAAGAAATTGAAAGGCTCAGCCGAAAAGCAAAAGAAGCAACAATGTCTGTAGTTGATATACAGAAAGTAAATAATGCAAAAGAAGCATTAGCTGATGCAGAGTTAGAAAAGAATATGTATATGAGCATACGCAAAGCGGTCAATGAGTTTTCGGATGACTTAAATGACAAGACAATGAAAAATTTGCTCGCTGGCATGAATAGATTTGCGAGCGGTCTAGACTTACCTGACTATGCAATCGCAAACGGCTCCGTTGGCTACTACAGAAGAGATTTTTTTGTATCAATTGATACTTTTTCTGGGTTTGAAACAGCTATAGCAAGAACTGCGTTAGCCATAGCCCTTGCTATGAATAGTGATTGCAAAATATCGCTTATAGATGAGCTTGGTAGATTCGATGAAACGAGCAAAAGAAAAACTTTTTTATTGCTCAGAGAAATGATAGATAAGGGAGAACTCAATCAGTTTATTGGTATAGACGTAATTTCTCCCTTGTCATTCCAAGATTTAACACTTATTCAGATATAATAATTTTCCATCCACAATGGACTCCCTTCTCTTCTGTCCCCTATGCAGGAGGGGAGGGTTTTTTTTTACTATGAAATTAGATAAGCAACAACAAGCAGCGGTAGAAGCTAAAGACAAAAACATTTGCCTCATTGCGGGAGCAGGAAGCGGGAAAACAAGAACATTGTGTGCGAGAATAAATGAACTAATAAAGCAGGGAGCAGAACCAAGCAAAATATATTGCATTACATTCACAATATCTGCTGCCAATACGATTAAGAAGAGATTAGACAAAGAAGTAGGATTTGTCGGGACTCTTCACTCCTTGGCATACAAGTATTTAAAAAAAGAACTTGGGGAGTTCATGATTTTGCCAGAGCAGGAATCAGAAAATCTGATTAGGAAGTTGATTAAGCAAACCAAGTGGAAAGAGCCTGCTAATTCAGTAATGTGGAAAAAGAAAAATTGGTGGAAAATTAGTTTTATCAAAGATTATAAGTTGAGCGAAAAAGAAATGCTCGTTCGCAATCTGTATAATCAAGAGATGACAACCCAAGCTTGCTATGATTACGATTATGTACTGCAGTTGTTTGCCCATATCATACAATCTGAGGGAGTAGAGGATATTGAGCATCTGCTCGTCGATGAATTTCAAGACTCCGCAGAAATTGATTTACTGATATACGATTTACTAAATGTAGATAATAATTTTTATGTTGGCGACCCTAGGCAAGCTATTTATGGATTCAGGACAGGAAATAAACAGAGCGAGTATTGTCCTTTTTTCTCTTTCGTACTAAGTCCTGATAGTAAAAAAACCTTTATAAAGATGGAGCTAAATGCAAACTACCGCTCCACAGAATCTATTGTATCAACTGCCAACATTATACACTCAAGCCTCACGGGAATGATTGCTGCTAACAAAGAAATGCAAGCATTCAACGCAAAAGTAAAAGCGTACAGCTTTGAAGACCATTATGAGCAAAATCATTTTATTGCTAATTTCTGTCAAGATGACCCTGAAAACACCGCGATACTTTGCAGAACAAATAATGATGCGTGGGAAATAAAAGAATTTTTGAAAGAAAGAAGAATCTCTGTGAGTGAAACCTCTGCAATACAATACAGCGATGATTATAAAATGATAGAGTATATTGTAAACATATACAATAACCCTAAAAACAAGAATGCTTTATTTATGTACTATAAGTCGCTGTCTCCAAATTCTAGCTCAGCGGTAATTTACGAAAAGATTAAACAGCATGTAGATGTTGACACAAATCAACCAGTAATATCCTTCGTAGCCCAGAGTGGAGTTTCGAGAAATACTTGCTTAGCCTTAGCGTCAAGATTTCCTGAGACACACAACACTTATGATGGATATGAGTTTTTGTCAGCTATCAAGGGGGAAAATAATTACGAGAATACTAAAGGTGTTCATGCAGGAACAATTCACTCAGCAAAGTCTAGAGAATGGGACAATGTAATTATAGCTCATTGCCAAGACCATAAGTTCCCTTGGCAAAGCGAAGAAACGAAAGAAGAAAGAAATGTTTTCTATGTTGCATGTACAAGAGCGAAGAAAAATTTAATATTTGTTCATTCAGAACAATACTATTCTAATAAATATTCATTTGGTGTTGACTCACCTAAAGCCATTCCATCAAGATTCATAACGGACTTAGGATTAACTTCTTAGACTATAGAGGCTCGCATTTGGGGTAGTGCGAGTCTCTTTTTTTTACAAAAAACTTGACTTGTTTCATTTTTGTAAATACTTTTTAAATATAACAATCAAATAAATATGGAAAAAGAAAATTTAAAAATATCCAAAGTCGCCCTCAATGACACATTTACTGATGATTCTTTAAGAAACCCTGCATATAGCAATTGGTTATCAAATAAAGGAATTACGCAATCTTTCAATGGCAACTCTTATTACAGGGAACCAGTTACTTGCACAATTGAGGAAACCATCCCTTCGCAAAAAAATATTGCAGACCTGACTCAAAAATTAGCTAGACATCCTTTCATAGGTCCTGAGTTTTTCCCTAAGCATTTTACCAAAACAAAAACTCATTACTGCCCTCTCGATGCTTCTACAATTTTGTTCGGGACTACTGCGGGCAAGAACCATACTGTAAACAAAGAAGTTGCGAGCAAGATACATGACGAGCGTAAGAAATATAATTTTCCTGTTTACTTTGTGGAGGATGAGTTGTTGAGGATGCTAAGAATAACAAAGATAAAAAAAGAATTAAAGCTATCTGCTGTCAATTGGCCTTTCGATAGCATTTATTTTAATTTTCCACGCAGGAGTTATGCTGCTAATGGTTTTGTCAACGGGAAACCCGTATACGCAATGGGTGTTTTTGTAGCTAGAACATTCGATATACAAACATTAGAGTGGCAATTAAAAGCTAAAGAAAAAGGACTGCATACCGATGACAATAGAATGTATGACCCTGAAGCATCTTCTGCGTTCAAGGAAATATTGCATGCGCCTCATTTTTCACAAAAAGAATATGATGACGCTCGAAAAAAATATGAGTCAAGATACGGAGGCGGAATAACTGTAATTGAATCTGTTTCTTTTGCCGTTCCTCTTTCGGATGGAAGTATGTGTACTATGTCTTACCCCATAAACGCAGAGTCATTCCTTGACACTCTAAATGCTTATCAAAATGCATATACATACGAAGACCAACAGGGCAATGTAAGTGTTCCCTCAAGGCTCGGTACTGATGTTGAGTACATACTTCCTGATGGAGTGAATATCGCAGATGAAACTGCTTTAATGCAGGAACTTGCAAAGGATGCAATCAAGCTTGTTTTCTATATGTCTGCTAGACAAGAAGAATGGGAGTCTAAAACAACACTACATAAAATTTCTAAAGACAAAAAAACAAGAGGTAAGAAAATTTGGAATCCACTCTATCTTGGAAGGAAATATAAAAATTACAGACAGGAAAAAGAGCAGGAAGCAGGCTCAGGAAAAAGATTACGATACCATTGGCGAGAAGGATACTATGGAGTGCGTTGGGTTGGAAAAAAAGGTCAACAAACGCAAAAAGTAGTATGGGTTATGCCCTACCCCGTAAATGAGGATTTAAAATGAAAAATACTAATAAAATAGGACACAAACAACTAATGCAATATTTTGCTAAAAACGACGAAGAAAAAGAAACTCTTCAAATTTTGTTTTGTGAAGACAAGGCAACGTTCAATGAATTAGCAGAATACTATCATACGACTCCCCCAACCATGAGAAGAGTAGTAATGGATGTCTTTGGAAGGGAGGGATATCTGCAGGCAAAAAACCAAAGAAAATTTAACACTAAAAATGATTTTAAATATAGTCAAAGAAAGCAAAAATACGGAAAGAGTTCATTGGTTTACAAAGTAATTAAATTGTTGCAAGACTCAGATGAAACATATTACAAAATCTCACAGAATACTGGGTGTTCCCGTGAAAGAGTTGCTCAGATTGCTGAAGAATGTTCTGAGAATGGAATTAAACTCAATGAACAAAGATTAGAAAGAATGAAAAATGGTAAATACTATAAAAAAAGAAGCGTCCGAGGTTATTAAATTAACCGACAAAATTTTAGAAGAAAGAGAGTTTATTTCTCAAGCATTTCGAAACACAACTGACCCTGATGTTATGGACGAGTTAGTTATTAGAGTAAAGTGGATTGCGAACGAAATTAGGCAATTGCGAAATGTAAATTCAGAATCATAACTCTTTGCTTTTTGTGTATTTACAAAAAGCTACAATGATTGACAGATTCTTTTCCGTGAACCTAGAATTAGAAATGCCTGTGAAAAGAATACCCTCTGGTTCAACAGAAGTAATCGAAAAAAGTAGAAACGTTCACTTCGTTAAACATCAATTAAAATCAACAAAAGACAAAGATTCATTCTGGGTTTTATTAAGCTTTGATAGGCATCATGACAATCCGAAGTCAGACAACCGAATGGAAAAGCGCCATCTAGAATTAGCAAGAGAGCGAAAAGCTATCGTAATTGACGGAGGCGATTTGTTCTGCGCGATGCAAGGCAAGTATGACCCAAGGTCAGACAAAAGAGACTTAAAGCCTGAGCATCAAACAGGAGATTATCTTGATAAGTTAGTTAAAACAGCAGCAGATTTCTACGGTCCTTACGCTGACCTTTTTGCAATTATGGCCCCTGGCAATCATGAGACCGCTATATCAAAAAGACATGAAACAAACTTAACAGAAAGATTGGTGACCATGCTTAACGATAGGCATGGAACAAACATTAGAGTAGGTGGATTTAGTGGATGGGTTAAATTTCAACTCGGTCTTAATAATCAAAATATGGCAAAAAATATGTGGTATCATCACGGGTATGGAGGAGACGCTCCAGTTACGAAAGGTGTTATACAGACAAACAGACAAGCTGTTTACCTTCCAGACGCACATATTGTTGCAACTGGACACACACACAACGAATGGCAGTTTCCAATACCGAGACTTAGGTTATCCCCTAAAGGTAAAGTCTACCACGATGAGCAAATGCATATAAAAGTTCCTTCGTACAAAGAAGAGTATGTCGATGGTTATGGCGGATGGCATATTGAAAGGGGTGGCCCTCCTAAACCAATAGGAGCTGTTTGGTTAAGATTTAGTGCAGATAAAACAACAAAAAATAAAATGACTGTTTGCGAGCCGACAGTAGAGGTATTGAGAGCGAAATGAGTAATCCTTATGATGAGCTTGCGAATCACACGGATGATTTTCAGTTTAAATTAAATAACACAATAACTTACTATCAAAAAGAGTTTCAGCTTCCATTTCATGTTATCGCAGGAGTACTTGCAGAAGTTTCAAAAGATTTTCTTGATTCAGGAGGTGAAATAGTATTTGAAGAAGAAATAGACGAATAAAAATATGCCTAGTTTAATGCAAATGTTTGCTGACTTCAGCAAAGCAATGATATCTTCCGCGAAAGAAGGATTTAAAGCTACACCAAAGCTTGTTTATATATCAAGACGCCATAGATGTAATAGATGCACGGATAAAGGAAGATGCCCACATTGTGGTTGCATCTTGTGGTTAAAATGCTCTATGGCTACAGAGAAATGCCCATTAGGACATTGGCCTGAATACAAAGGTGAAACTGACAGAGAATATGATGATAAAGTAAGAGAATTAGAAAAATAAATATAAAAAATAATGATAATAATAAAAAGTAAAACGGAAGACCCGTTTGCGCGCATACCTGTGCAATTACTAAATGACAGCTCGCTCAAATGGAAGGAAAAGGGGTTACTATGCTATCTATTAAGCAAGCCTATGGGATGGAAGCTTAGAATAGCTGACCTACAAGCAAGAAGCGGTGATGGTAGAGATGCAATATACGCAAGCCTCAATGCCTTAATCAAAGCAGGATATTGCCAGCGTACAAAATCAAGGGATGATATGGGGTTATTGAGTGGCTATGAATACGCAATAGCTGATGCTCCAATATTCACAGAAAACCCGTATACGGAAAAACCGCTTACGGATAATCCGACACATAGTAAGAAGGATAGTAGTAAGAATGAAGAGTTATTATTTAAAGAATTAAATAATGAACCCAAGAAAAGGAAAGACACTTTTCCTTGGAAAGAAGTAATCGGAATTTTTCATTCTAAGCGTCCTGATAAAAAATATAGGACAAACCCAAAGGGAGTAACGGACAGAAATGTAAAATCATTTTGGCGTCGTAATGGCAAAGTTTTGTTAGCTTTCGAAAATTTATGTGATAAAATCAACGAATCAAAGTACTTGATGGGAAGTGATGAATATGAAGGCATATTTCCACAGCCCGACCCAAATTGGTCTTGGGTGTTTGCGAAAAACCCAAATGGAGAATGGAGATGCGATAAGATTATGGAAGGAGCATATACTGACGACAAGATGAGTTTTGTGGTTGAGCGTAAGACAGAAAAGATAAAGGCAGTAATTGTCGGATTAGGAGAAAGAACAATTAATCCATTAGAAAAAACAAGTTCAGGGTTGCTTGTTTACGAAAAGATTGGCACGGATGATTACACAGGATTAGATAAATATATAAAAATAAATTAATGAACGCAGCAGAATTAAAATTAGAATTAAACAAAAACGCCACATCCGTTTGTGAGTATCTTTTTCCTAATGGAAAAATAAAAGGCTCTGAGTTTCTTGTAGGCTCTTTAGATGGGGAGAGCGGAAGGACACTTCAGGTTAAGATATCAGGCAATAAGTCAGGAGTTTGGGCAGACTTTAATGCGGGGTGTAAAGGTAATAACTTATTGGAGTTATGGATTCAGTCTAAGGGGTGTTCTTTTCTTGAGGCATTTAAAGAAGCAAAAGAGTTTCTTGGAATAAAAGAAAACGAAGGAATAGCTCCAGTTAGAAAAAAGGAATACAAAATACCTGAAGAACCAAAAGGTGATTGTTCAACACAGGGTTGTGAGTATTTTTCTGGAAGAGGAATACCGCAAGAAATTATTTCAAGATATAAAATTAAAGCTACAGAAAATAAAATAATATTTCCGTTTTATTCTCAATATGGAGAGATGGAGATGGTAAAGTATTTGAATATAGAGCGAGTTGATGGCAAAAAAGTTGTATCTACTTCAGCGCAAAGCAAAAAAACTCTCTTCGGTAAACAAGCAATATCAGATAATGATAATTACATTGTTATTACAGAAGGAGAAATAGATGCCATGTCTTATGCAGCCTGTGGCTACCCTGCGGTATCAGTTCCTTTTGGGGCAAAGTGGGAAAGTGAAACAGGTACAGACCCTAATAGCGAATGGATTGAAAACGATTGGGAGTTTTTAGAAAGATTCGAGCGGATATACATATCAATGGATATGGATGAAGCAGGTCAGAAAGCCCTTAAGTCAATTGCTAAAAGACTTGGACTAGAAAGATGCCTTGTTGTTCATCTTCCATGTAAAGACGCTAATCAGACTTTTTTAGATAAGAAATGCGAGGCAATTAAAGAAGCAATAAACAACGCAAAGCCTATAGAGAATGAAAAGCTCAAATCTGTTGATGAGTTTAAAGATAGTATGCATGAAAAGTTTTTTGGAGACGAAGAAGTCACAGTAGGCATACCATTACCTTGGGATTTACCTTTTCATTGGCGCATGAATGAACTGACAGTACTTACAGGCTTTAATGGTAGTGGAAAAAGTATGTTTTTAAATTGGCTGACAATTAATCTTTGTGCTCTTGGTAAGTCCACATGCATTGCATCTCTTGAAATAAGACCTGAGGAAACATTAAGGGCTTTAGTTAGGCAAAGCGTTGGAAGCGGTAGCCCGAAAGATGAAGAGCACCTAAATGGAGCAATGGAGTGGCTTGGGAATGGATTTTGGTTTTTCGACCATCATGGAGGTGTCAAAGTAGATGAAATGCTAAATGCATTTATCTATGCTCACAGAAGGTATAATGTTCAGTTCTTTATTATAGATAGTTTAATGAAGTGCGGGTTGCGCTTTGATGATTATAATGCCCAAAAAAAGACAATGGATACTTTGACTGGATTTGTAGATAAATATGATGTTCATGTATTTCTAGTTGCCCATTCTAAGAAAAAAGATTCCGAGCAAGAAAGGGCTGGCAAGATGGATGTGAAGGGTATTTCTGAAATTACAGATAATGCTCACAACGTCCTGTCTATTTGGAGAAATAAACATAAAGAAGAAACCCTCAACACTCTAAAACAAAGCGATAATCCAAACGATAAAATAAAAGAAGTTGAAGTTCAACGAAGCGTTCACGATGCTGTGTTTAGCGTAGAAAAGCAAAGGAACGGAAATGGAGAAGAGCCAAAGTTGAAATTATTTTACAACATACACTCAAGGCAATACCACAATGAATATGCGAAAAAAGAAATATTTGTGAAACAAATATCAAATAAGATAGAATCAACATATGAAGACGAAATATACTAATGAAAACTGAAGAAATAAAAAAACTACTACATGCAACTATTTCTGGTTTATGTACTCAAAAAAAATCCGTTGATATACAAACAGCGGAATTAAAGCATAGCGTCACATTTTCTATTAATGTGGATATGGATGACCAAGCAAAAATAGTAGGAGCGAGAGGAGCAAACATAAATGCGCTAAAAGAAATATTCGAGTCAGCAAAAGCAACAGACCCAAAAGACTATAGCTTAAAAACTGTTCGAATATTCCTAAACACTCCTCCAGACCGCACAAAATCCAAGTCAGAAAAATTTAGAAAAAACCTTGAGTTCAATAGTGAAGAATTTAGAGAGCTTACAGAGGACTTACTTTCTTTGATTGCGGATGCAAAAGTAAATGCGATAGATATATCAGGATTGTCTGTTTTTGAGGTAGAATTACTCGAAGAAATTCACGAAGACAAGAAAGAAGCTTTATCTATTATTATTCCTGCTGTAGGTAAATGTAATGGCGGCAATATCCAACTCAATTTCGTTTAAACAAGAACTTGAGGAATTGCGGAAAAATGTAGTCCAAGAATCAGTAACTAGATATGTATTTAATTCGCTCAAGCAAAAAAACTACGCACATGTCGTGGATTTGCTTGAAAACAAAAACGCAGGGGAATGCAGTTGTCAGCATTTTCAATACAGAATATTACCAATGATTAAGCAAGGATTACTTAGCCCACATGAGGAAAAATCGAGATGCAAGCACATGAGAATAGCTAGACAAATGTTTTTCGAAGCAGCCATAGAAGCATACTCAAAACAATTTCAATGAAAAGGAGCCCCTTAAAAAGAAAAACTCCCTTGAAAAGGGGAACGAGTCAATTGAAAAGAACTCCGCTAAAAAGAGTGAGTAAATCAAAATCATCTACAGATAAGCGCAAGAAGTACGAGAAAGCGAAGAAGGAGTATATGCATGATAGAGAAAGCAAAAAGCATCATTGCGAGAGATGCGAAGGGTTGCTTGGCATAGATAATCTAGATTTGCATCATAAAGCAGGCAGAACAGGGTCTTCCATGAATAATGAAGGCGAAATTGAATTAAACTACACAAATAAAAAAACATTCTCTGCAGTTTGCAGAAAATGCCATGACTGGATTCATCAGAATCCTAAACAAGCAAGAGAAACAAATTGGTTAAATTAAATAATAATGTTAATCGACGAAAAAATAAATAAAGTTGGAACGTGGCAACACGAAAGAAACCTAAACGAAGGGTCGGAGGGGAAAAAAAGGAAGATGGGAGGAAAAAGAGGAAGGGGGG
>JAAHTH010000945.1_pt1 | contig 26646 bp, 46 predicted proteins | sample 6116091 | NCBI WGS metagenome assembly JAAHTH01 (sample SAMN13939990, study PRJNA603662) | sponge metagenome | isolation source: marine sponge | host: Mycale hentscheli | place: New Zealand | collected 2006
TACTTGGAATAGCATTATTTATTTATAATGTTTATATGTACTATTATGGTGAAGAATCATTTACAAGTTTCCTAAGTATATTGGCGGTATCATTAGCATTATTTTTATTTAAAGGAACAGAAACAAAAGAATGGTTAAAAAAAGCATTAGCCAAATTCTCATAATATGTTTTTTAATTAGTTGTTCACCTCAAAAAAGGTTGAATAGATTAGTTAAAAACTATCCACAATTAACACAGTTAGATACTATTAGAATTATTGATACTATTGTAATTGATAACTATAATTATGATACTGTTGAAACTGTAAATTACCATGATACAACTATTATAGTAAATAATGAAAAAATTGAAGCAAGATACTTCTATGATACACTTAGGCAAGAAATATTCCATGAAATCACATGTAAGAGTGACACAATTATTAAGGATAGATTTATACCTGTTGAAAAGGTTATTATTCAGGAACAGAAAACATGGCAGAAATACAAGCCGATGGCTATCTTTAGTATTGTAATCATACTGATCTTAGTAATATTAAAAAAACTCAAAATAGTATGAAAAATTCAGAACGTAATAGAAAAAGTGAAAGGTTACGTTTAAAGCAAGATGAATTTGAAATCATACAAGATTACAGAAGAATTAAGCAAGAAGCTAAGAAAGAAGGTGTAAACCCTAATGACATCCATTCTGGATGGATTAAAAACAAAAAAGCATCATTATATTTTAAGAATAGAACATTTAGAAAAGAAGATTTACTAAACTTCAAAGAAGATTTAATAAATGACTTAAAAAAATATTCACCTCAGTTTAAGGATGTTAAAAAACCTAAAGTGTATGATGGGCATTGCTTGTTGTTATCACCAGCAGATATACACATAGGAAAGTTGTGTAAATCATTTGTAAGTGGTGAAGAATACAATAAACAAAGGGCAGTTATTAGAACATTAGAAGGTGTACAGGGTTGCTTAGAAAAAAGCAAAGGTTTCAATATAAGTAAAATAATTTTAATAATAGGCAATGATGCAATGCATATTGATACATCAAGTGGTGGAAAAACTACAAATGGAACTTTTCAAGATGTTGATGGATTATTTTATGAGCATTTTCATATTGCAAAAAGATTATATATTAATATCATTGAATCTTTGTTGGAATTTTATCCTGATATACATGTAGTTTATAATTCTTCTAATCATGACTACTTAACTGGGTTTTGCCTTGCAGATGTAATTGCAACTTATTATAGGAATAATAAAAATATTAGTTTTGATATTAGTTTACAACATAGAAAGTATTATAAGTGGCATAATAATTTAATTGGATCAACGCATGGCAATGGTGCTAAATGGGATTTATTACCCTTGTTAATGGCTGATGAATCAAAAGATTGGAGCAGTACAAGATATAGATATATGTTTACGCACCATGTTCACCATAAAGTCAGTAAAGATTATGTTGGTTGTTCATTAGAATCTTTCCGTAGTCCATCACCCGCTGATAATTGGCACTCAAAGATGGGTTACACGTCATCAAATAACCAAGCTATAGAAGCTTTTATATTCTCTAAAAATCATGGACAAGTTGCAAGATTAACGCACTTATTCTAATTCCCGCAAAAACCCTTATTTGATTCCCTGTTTTTATTTTAATCATTAATTATTTGGTTTTATAAATATATTTATATATATTTGTTTTATAATTAACTAAACTATGAAAAAATTAATATTAGAATTTACTGCCTTAACTGCTATATTTTATTTAGCATATCAATTAATAATAACTATAATTTTAAATATTGCCTAACTATGGAAAAAGATAAAACTATATATGTGCATGAATCCAATACTCTTTGGAGTGATAATGGTGAAGTGTATTTAGAATGTGATAATGGTACAATAGTATTTAATGCTGATACATTATTTAATGATATACCAACATTAGCTGCATTATCACTAAAAGAAAGAAAGAAACAAGAAAATGAAATTCTTGAATTATTAACTAAAATAAAAGAATAAGATGGTAAGAACATTTTATATACCAGAAAACAAACGGGAATTAATGATGAAGTTTGTTGAATTAGCTGAAAAGAATGGTGTAAGCTATTCTAAATTATTTTGCCAATATATGGAAGATTATGTTGAAGAAAATAGTAAAAGCGAATGTGAAAAATTATTAACTAAAATTAAATTATAATTATGCAGATAACAACAACTAAACAAGTATTTCAATTTCAGGATGGTCAAACTGATGTTGAAGTAAGTATTGAAAAAAAAGAAGGCCAACCAACAATAGTACAATTTACAAGCTTTGAAACTAATCATCATTTGATTGTTGAAACTGGTGAATTTGCTGAACTCTATAAAATATTAACACAAGTAAATTCAATGATATGAGTTTAAATCATTATATGACATATCTTGAAGAATGGGAAAGGTTTGATAAAACAACAGAACTTAATGAAGAACTTAGGTTTTTAGTTCTTAGAATAAACTACAATAAAAGGTTATTATGTTCCAAAACTTGGACACCAACAAAAAAAGATATAACAACGCACAAGGAAAGATTTAATCAATATTTAGAATTATTTAATGATATAGATAATAAACATAAAAAGAATGATTATAATTATTTTCCTAAAAGAATGAAAACTATAAAAGAATCAATAATAAAAATTAGAAACTATGAGAATAAAAGAATTAGCAAAAAAGTATAATCTTGGAAAGAATGATTTCTGGGAATTAAAAAGAGGATCAAAAAGCATGTGGATCATTACCCATGATGCAATAGAAAAAATTGCAATAATAGAAAACATTGAATTAACAAATTTTGAAGTATTAAATACTGAAGTAGATTTTGCAAGGTTTTTAATCACAATGCAAAAGGGAGATAAAAGTATAGTTAGTATTGGTGAAGCATCAACAAAAAATTGCACATCAAACTATTATGGATGCATGGCCGAAAAGCGTGGCATTGATAGATGCGTTTTAAAATTAATAAATGCTTATGAATATGGCATCTACTCTGATGTTGAAGCTGATGCATTTAAACAAACTAACTAAACTATATACTATGAAAAAAGAACACTTAAGCTATTCAGCATTAACACAATTTAAAAAGTCACCAAACCATTTACTTGCATATTGGGAAGGAAAGCAAAATAAAACAGATGCAATGTTATTTGGATCATTAATACATAAAATTATTTTAGAACCAGAAACATTTGATTATGAATATGTAGTATTTGAAGGCAAAACAAGAAGGGGCAAAGAATGGGTAGAGTTTGCAGAAATAAATAAAAACAAAACCATAATAAAACAAAGTGAATTAGATGCAGCATTAGAAATAACAAATGCAGTTGCTAATGATAAAATATTTATGGATTTAATAAGCAAATGCACTAAAAGGGAACAACGTGTAGAATGGATTGAACAAGGAGTTAATTTTAAAGGGTTTGTGGACATGGTAGGTGATGGATGGATAGCAGACATAAAAACATGCACAGATGCTCTTAAACTTAAAAGAGATATATACTATAATGATTATAAAATGCAAGGCGCAATGTATTTAGAGAATTTCTCACCAAATACTAAATATTATATTATTGCAGTAGAAAAAAACATTCCATACAATGTAAAGGTATTTAGATTAGCTGAAAATATGTTAGAAGCTGGGTATTTAGATTACATTGATTTAACTACAAAGTATAATCAATGGGATGGCAATCCACAAGGATATACAGAAGAAATTGAAGAACTATCATTTAAAGAAGATTAAACAATAAAAACAAATAAACATGAATGTAAAAGGTAAAATAACAAAAATACTTGATACTAAAACTGGTACAAGTAAAAGTGGAAAGGAATGGAAAAAAACTTCCTTTTTATTAGAAACAGATGAAGAATACAATAATCTATATTGCTTTGACATTTTCGGATTAGAAAAGGTTGATAAATTTATTCAATGGAATAATGTTAATGATATAGTCAAAGTTGATTTTGATGTTGTAACAAAAGAATGGAAAGGTAGTTACTATACTTCTTTAAGTGCATGGAAAGTATTTAGAGATGATAATGCTTCAGTACAAACAGAAGAAATGGCTGAAGAAGGGGATTTACCCTTTTAAGTATAGACAAACTATAAAACTATTAGAAGATGCTGGATTTGAATACAAAAATTATAAAAGATTTGCTAAAAAAAGGATTAACACCAAAACAAATAGCAAAAAAATATAATGTAAAATATCATGTTATTTATGATCTGATAAATAAAGATGAAATAACAATATTGATGATAAAAGGATATACCATGAGAGAAATATCTAAAAAACTAAATTTAACATATACTATTGTTAAAAAATATATAAGTAGATATAAAAAAAATGGTTGGCCTGTACATTTTGATTCTAAAAAACAAGCATACTATAATAATGAAGATGATTATTTAAGGGTTCCAGAATATACTTTGGAATCCTTAAGTATTAATGAAATACTTGCTTACAATAGATATAAAAATAAACATAAAGCATACTATGAATGATAAATGGAAAAGTTTACTTGAAGTTAAGAAAGGTGATATTGGTGAAGATATAATAATTGATTATCTGAATAAAAAAGGTTTTGCAGTTTATACACCTTCATATAGTAAATCACATTGGATAGATATGTTTGCATCAAGAAACAAAAATGAATTATATGCAATTGATGTTAAAACAAAAGCAAGATTTAATAAATGGGAAGCACAAGGTTTTGATTATAATGATTATGAATCTTATAAAAGATTAGAAAATTTATATAAATTAAAGGTTTTTATTTTTTTTATTGATGATAAAAATGGTGATATATATTGTGCTGATTTAAATAAATTAAGCAAAGGATTTAGAATTAAAAACATTATAGCTTGGAAACTAAGTGAAATGAAATTAGTATATAAACTAAATCAAGAACAAATTAATCAACTAACTAAATATGATAATAGAAGTTATCAGTATAAACCGCAATAAACTATGAACCAAAAACAAGGATGGATAAAAATCCATAGGCAGTTGTTAGATTGGGAATGGTATGATGATATAAATGTAACAAGATTATTTTTACACATACTTTTAAAAGCCAACCATAAGCCAAAAAACTATAAAGGTGAAATTGTTAAAGTTGGTGAACATCTAACAAGCCGAGATATATTATCAAAAGAAACAGGGCTAACAGTAAGGCAAGTGAGAACCTCACTAACTAAGCTAAAAATGACCAGCGAATTGACCATCACATCAAGCTCACAAGGTACTAAGATTCAAGTAGTTAACTATGAAAAGTATCAAGTAGTGACCAGCGACATGACCACAAAGCGACCAGCCACCGACCAGCAAACGACCAGTAACAAGAATGTAAAGAATGAAAAGAAGAAAAAAAATAAACAAAAAAATTTAGATTTTGATCCTTCACTTTCAACTAAAGGTATTGATGAATTTTTAAAACAACGTGAATATGATAACAGACAAGGATAGTGCATTAAAATATTTATACGCATACCAAGAAGGTAAAATAAAAAAAGGTTCTGGTATAGGGTGTTTATTGGATTCATATTTATTACACAAAAGAGGTTCTTTTAATATTATAGTAGGCATGGACAATGTTGGTAAAACTAATTTCATGATGTGGTATTTTTTATGCTTATCTAAACACCATGATTTAAAATGGTGCATCTGGTCTGGAGAAAATTCAGAAGGCCAATTAAAAAGAGATTTAATCCAAATGTACACATCAAAAAAAGTAACTGAATTAACTAAAAAAGAAATTATTAAATACAATGACATCATAAGTAATTGGTTTTTATTTATTGATAATACTAAAACATATAATCATAAAGATTTATTAAAAATATTTAAGCAAAATAAAGTTGATGGATGTTTCATTGATCCATTCACAGGATTGGCACATGATAGAAGGGTAAACCAATGGGAAAGAAACTATTTAATATGCAATGATATTAGAGAATTTTGCAATACAACAGGAATAGCAGTTTACATAAATACTCACCCTCAAACAGAAGCTGCACGTAGAGTTTACCCAGATGGGCATAAATTGAAAGGATATATACAACCCTGTAAAAAATCAGATGTTGAAGGTGGTCAAGTGTTTGCCAATAGGTGTGATCAGTTCATAAGTATTCACAGAATGTTAAATCACCCTATTTTATGGATGATGTCAGAAGTAAGAATAGAAAAAGTAAAAGATAAAGAAACTGGAGGCAAACCAACAGATTTAGATACACCAATGAGGTTTGATTGGAATGAAGGAATGGGTTTTACTATTGGTGGTGTCAACCCTTAAAAAAATGAATTAAATATACAAATAACTATATAAATTATAACTATGGATGAATTAGAATTACTATTAAGAAAAAATGAATTGCATATCTTAATTATAAAGGCAATGCATGATGTTAATAAGGGCAATCCCCCAAAAAGTAAATTAAAGGCCTTAGAAACGCTAAGAATGGCCTTAGAAACCATTAATGAGTTGGCTGAAGCAAATAGAAATAAAGAAAATGAATTTAGGAAGCTTAGATTAGATAATGCAATTCAAACAAAAAAAATTATTGAATTGAACTTAAAAATTAATAAATTACAGGAATTAAAAGAATTTTAATTATGAATGAAATAATAGATAGTATATTTTATTTGATGTTAGCATCACATGTTTTGGCAGTAATTGCTGGTATGTGTATAGTTAAAATAATTGATGAATTTATAAACCATAAACAATAAGTTATGCCAAAGCCAAAACCAAATGAAAAGAAAAAAGATTTCATGTATAGATGTGTACCTGAAGTTATAAAAGAAGGATATAAAAGCAATCAAGCCATTGCAATATGCTCTAAGTATTATGAAAACAGATCTAAATAAATATAGACAAGTAAAAGATTGTGTTTATACACATCCGCATCAAAGGATAAATAAAAATATAATTAAACACTATTGTGAATTATATCCTAATGATAAAGAACTTGGAGAACAAATAAGAAAATTATATGAACCCTAACAGACAAATTAAAAAAGCATTAACAAAAGAAGTTATCAAAGAAATTAATAAAGCACATATGTGGTGTGCATTAATGATGGATGAAAAAAGCAAGATTAAGATTAAAGCACCTAATCAGAAAAATTTAAGTGTCATTGCAGTATTACTCTTTTCTAATCCAGATTTACATGAATACATAAATGAATTAATTGATTTAATGAAAGCTGAAGAAGCTAAACAAACTGAATTAGAAACTAAAGAATAAACTATGGGCGGAAGATCAAGCCAACAAAAGGGCAAAAGATTTGAATTATCAATTGCTAATAAATTAAAAGAATTATTTAATATTAAAGTAAGAAGAACACCATTAAGTGGTGGAATGGATTTTAAAGGTGATATAATTTGTATTGATGATAATAGTATAATAAGTGAGTTTAGTTTTGAATGTAAGAATCAAGAAAAGCTAAATATTTGGAAAGCATTAGAACAAAGCAGAAATGATGCACCAAGAGGTAAAACACCTTTAGTAGTATTTACTAAAAACTTTGAATTAGATTATTGTGCCATAGAATTAAATGACTTTTTAAATTTATTATTAGAACTTGAGGAATTTAGAAATCAAAAAAAATTATAATTTTGTAAGAACGTGGATAAAAACAAAGTATTATCATTATTAGCTGAATACCATAATAAATGGATTTCAAATGTTGATGCTTTAATAAATGATGAAAACATAATTGCAGAAGATATAGTACAAGATATGTATTTAAAAATTCATGGTTCAAAAGATGAGGTAATTAAAAAAGCAATACAAAACAATAAACCTCATATTGGATATGTCAATAAAATTTTGTACACTATGTACTTAAATGCACAAAAACAAGAAAGCTTAAAAACAGAATTAAAAGATAATCATACAATAGAAACTAAAGAACCAGAAATAAATAAATTCAATATAGAAAAGAAGATAGATGAAATAGTAAATTCATTTTATTGGTTTGATAGAAAACTATTTAATTTATACAGAAAGGAATTTCACACAATTAGAAGCTTAAGTAAAGCAACTAAAATTAGTCACGTAGTAGTACAAAACACAATTAGCAAGTGTAAAAAAAAAATTAAAAGAAAATTAAAAAATGAAATCTAAAGGATTAGGAGATAGTATAGAAAAGATAACTAAAGCAACTGGAATAGATAAAGTAGCTAAATTTATATTAGGTGAAGATTGTGGATGTGAAGCCAGAAAGGAAAAACTAAATAAACTATTCCCATATAAAAATGCTAAATGTTTAATAGAAGAAGAATACAATTATCTAAAAGAATTCTTCAGCAAACATAGAAACACATTAACCAACATAGAACAAAAAGAACTATTAAAAATATTCAATAGAGTATTCAACGCTAAAAAAGAATCATCAAACTGTGGATCTTGTGTAAGGGATTTAATACAACAAATGAAAACTTTATACAAAACCTATGAAGAAGAAAACAAAGAAAAGTGAACACAAAACAAGAAAACAAACTGAAGAAAAATTATTATTATATTTAGAACAGTTAGAACAAATGAACAGCATAAATACAGCAGATAATGAGTAAAGAAGATATAAAACAACATGAATGGACAAAAGGAGAATCAGGAAATCCTAAAGGTAGACCTAAAGGAAGCAAGAATAGAAGTACAATATTAAGAGAGCTAACAGAACTTAGAGTAAAGCAAATAGATGAAGTAACTGGTGAAGAAGTTTGGGTAACTAATGAATACAGAATGGCAATGGCAGTAATTGATAAAGCAATTGCAAAAGGTGACCACCAAGCACTAAATATGATATATGATAATATCTATGGTAAACTTAAAGATAGTGTAGATATGAACACAACAGAAACAGTATCACATGACTTTAAACAATTAGTTAGTGCAATTAAGTTTAAGCAATAAATACAAAATATTTGAAGAATCTGATTCACGTTATTTTATTGTAACTGGTGGACGTGGTTCTGGTAAATCCTTTGCTATTAACACATTCTTACTATTACTAACATATGAAGCTGGACATACTATTCTATTTACAAGATATACATTAAGGTCTGCATCAATATCAATTATTCCTGAGTTCATAGAAAAAATAGAACTACTAAAAAAAACAGATGACTTTGTAGTAACTAAAGATGAAGTATTAAACAAGGTTACTAAATCTAAAATACTATTTAGAGGAATCAAAACAAGTTCAGGTGATCAAACTGCAAATTTAAAATCATTACAAGGCATTACAACATGGGTATTTGATGAAGCTGAAGAAATGACAGATGAAGATATGTTTGATAAAATAGATTTATCAGTACGTCAAAAAGGTTTATCAAATAGAGTAATACTAATACTCAATCCAACAACTAAAGAAAACTTTATATACCAAAGATGGTTTGAAGCAAGAGGTGTACAAGCTGGAAGCAACATAACTAAAGATGATACAACTTACATTCATACAACCTATTTGGATAACATTGAAAACCTCAGCACAAGTTATATAGAGCAAATAGAAAGAATGAAAGAAAGAAGGCCAAGTAGGTACAAGCACACTATACTTGGTTCATGGTTAGATAAAGCAGAAGGTGTAATATTTACCAATTGGAAAATAGGAAAGTTTAAGCAAGTAGGTAAAAATGTATTTGGACAAGATTATGGATTTAGTAATGACCCTACAACATTAGTACAAACCAATATAGATAAAGAGAATAAACTTATTTATGTTAAGTTATGTTTCTATCAACCTAAACTAACTACAAGTGATATAGCAACATTAAACACTAAATTTGCAAATAGAGATTTAATAGTAGGTGATTCAGCAGAACCAAGATTGATTTCAGAGTTAACAAGAAACAATAATATAGTAGCAGCAATAAAAGGTCAAGGAAGTATAACTTATGGCATTAGCTTATTGCAAGATTATGATTTGATCATTGATGAAGAAAGTACAGATTTAATTAAAGAACTAAATAATTACTGTTGGTTAGAAAAGAAATCACAAACACCAATAGATAAATTCAACCATGCTATTGATGCATTAAGATATGCAGTAAGCTATCAATTACAAAACCCAAATAAAGGTGAGTATCATTATTATTAAAAAAAAATGGAGCAAAACAAATGAATGAATTACTCCAAATATTTTTAAAAAAAGTTTCGCAGGCCTTTTTAAAATATTTAATAAATATAATAATAAATATTAAATTCCTATATAACAAAGTCAAAAAAAAAACATTTATATAATATGAAGCTTATTAAAAAGATAATTCAATACATTAAATACATTGAACAAGAAAAACTTAAATTAAGTATTAAAGCATATACATCAACTAACCTTTTTTAATATGGCAATTAAACTAACTATACCAGAATCACTAAATGAAATTACATTAGGCCAATACCAACAATGGCTAAAAATAACTGAGGGTAAAGAAATGAATACTTTTTACCAACAGAAGATGATAGAGATATTTTGTAAAACAAGGTTGATAGATGCCCTTAGAATGAAGGTAACAGATATTAATAAAATTACTTTAGGATTAAATAAAATATTTGAAGATAAGCCAGCATTTAAAGATAGGTTTAGAATGAATGATGAAGAATATGGATTTATTCCAAAATTAGATGATATGAGTTTTGGTGAATATGTTGATTTAGATAATTACCTTAATGAATGGGAAACAATGGATAAAGCTATGGCGGTTTTATTTAGGCCAATTACATTTAAAAGAAAAGGGCAATACAGGATTGAAGAATATGAAACTGCAAGTAAATACAATATGAAGAATATGCCATTAGATATTGTTATGGCTTCACTACTTTTTTTTTGGAATTTAAAAAAAGAATTATTGAAACATATAGTGAATTATTTACAGAATCAGCAAGAAGTGAATTTGCCTCAACATCTGATAGCTTCTCTAAAAAATGGGGTTGGTTTCAATCCATTTACGGACTCAGTAAAGGAGATATTAGAAACATATCAGAAGTAACTAAATTACAGTTGCATCAGTGTTTGTTGATGTTATCATTTGAAAAGGATAAAGCAAAAGTAGAAGAAAGTATTTTAAAAAGAAATGCAAAAAGATAAAATAATAGAAGAGCTAATAGAAAGAAAACTATTCTTAGAAGATGATGTAATTGTTCTTGCAGATGGTTATGAAGAAGCTATTATTGGGGTAACTGCTACAAAGCCATTAAGAGTAATATATGATTTTTGGAAGTGTTTAGATATTACAATAAAAGATGAAGATATGGGTTTTGATGATGCATTAGATTTTTTAAATGAATTTATAGAAGAAGATATGGGTGGACATTCTCCCTTATACATAAAAAATATATAGTATGAATAGTTTTTACAGAGTTATAGACAGTATTAAAAATGCAATAAGTGCAGAACCATTTAATCACCAAGTTACATTTGGAGATATAGCAGATATTGATTTACAAAAACAAAGCTTATACCCATTGTGCCATATTATGATTAATAGTGCAACTATAACAAGCAACATAGTACAACAAAGCATGACAATATTTTTAATGGATTTAGTAGATGTAAGCAATTCAGAAGATGCAAGTTTATTTTTAGGAAATGACAATAGGCAAGATATACTAAATACACAATTAGCATTAGGTACAAGGATAATGAGAGTATTACAAAAGGCAGATGCATATAGAGATCAATTTGAAATTGTAGGTGATGCAACATGTGAACCTTTTACAGAACGTTTTGAAAACATGTTAGCTGGGTGGGCAATAACATTTACAATAAATACTAATACAGATATGACTTATTGCTAATGGGAAGTTTTGATAATGCATTAAAGAAGTATGCCGAATATGTCATAAAAAAAGCTAAAGATAATTTAGCTAAGGGTGGCAAATATGGCTCACAAGATAAATCTGGTGCATTATCAAACAGTTTAAGTTATAAGATTAATAAAGGAAAGGTTTCATTTTTAGCAGAAAATTATGGAGCATTTCAAGATCAAGGTGTAAAAGGTGCAAAGTCAACTTATCCAGAAAGTAGAACATCACCATTTAAGTACACAAATAAAATGCCACCAAGCAGTGTATTTGATAAATGGGCAATTAGAAGTGGAATAGCACCAAGAGATAAAAAGGGAAGGTTTATAAAAAGAAAGTCATTAAACTTTTTAATAGCCAGAAGCATATATAAAAAAGGAATTAGAGCAACTATGTTTTTTACTAAACCATTTGAAGAAGCATTTCCATTATTTGAAGATGAAATATTAGAAGGTTTTTTAGAAGATAATTTAAATTTAGAAGAATGAGTACAAGAATTCAAACAAGGTCACCATATTATATTAGACCAGCAAATGTAACTGGGTTATTATCAACACAATTAAAGTTGTATATTTTTAGTGGTGTGATTGGTGATAAACCAGCTTCACCACAATATACATTAACTAAAAAACCAATCAATAGTGAAACAAGTGTAACATTTGAAATAAGTGAATTAATACAAGATTACTTTTCACATGCTTTTAGCGGTTCATATTCTGGTGCTGGTTCTACTCTATGGGTGATTGCTGATTTTCAATATACAACATCAGGTGCAGTAACAACCTCATCAAGTACATTTTTAGCATTTGATTCATTTAGTGAGTTTAAGAATGGTGCAAACTATCTATTAAATTTAGATGATTTAGTAACTGCAAGTTATATGCAATACAATAAAGGAACTACTATTGTATTACCAATAAATGCAGAATCAGCAACTAATGTAACATTTAAATTAAATGGCTCTAATGTACAAACAACTGCAATTACAGATAATGGAAACACAAACCAAAAAATACAATATATTACTTATACTGGTACTGCTGATAGAATTGATATTGCTGGAACAGTTGGTGACACAATTATAACACTTGAAGAAGTTGAAGAATGTAAATATACACCTATCAAAATAACATTCCTTAATAAGAATGGAGCATTACAGGATTTATGGTTTTTTAAAAAATCAAATGAAAATTTAAATGTAACTAAAAGTGAATTCAATAGAAATTTATTAGACAGGGTAAATGTAAGCTATACAACAACAGAAGCTACTAAAAGAACTTTTGATATAAATGCAAATGAATCAATTAGTATTAATTCAGGTTTTGTTGATGAAGCCATGAATCCAACCTTTGAAGAATTATTAGTAAGCAATTTAGTATGGATGACAAAAGATAGTACAGTATTTCCAATGAAAGTTGCTGATAGTACATTTAGTTATAAAACAAGTTTAAATGATAAATTAATAAACTATGCTATAAATTTTGAATATGCATTTGATTTAATTAATAACGTACATTAATGCAAGAATTAATATTATATATCAGGCCTCAATTTAGAAACAATGTCACGCAAGATTATGTGAAAGTAGATATGTTTAGTGATGAAAATGTAACATTAACACAAGTGATTCAAGATGTAAGAGATATTGACAAAGTATTTACAGATTATTCACAGACATTTAGTTTGCCAGCATCTAAGATTAATAATAAATTATTTCAGCATTGGTACAATCCTGATGTAGATGGATTTGATAGCAATATACAAAGTGAAGCAATTATAGAACTAAATTACCAACCTTTTAAAAGTGGTAAAATACAACTTCAGGAAGTTAAGATGAAGAACAATAAACCAAGTGTTTACAAGGTTACTTTCTATGGTAAAACAGTTAGCTTAAATAATACATTTGGTGAAGATCAATTAAGCAACTTAAATTGGTTAAGTAATTTATCTTATGATAATACATATGCTAATATAAAAGCTGGTTTGAATTTAGGCCTTGATTTAACAGTAAGTTCAACAACATATACTGATGCAATTATATATCCTTTAATATCACAAAACCAAAGATATATTTATGATTCTGGGGGTAATTATGACAATGGGGGAAATTTATCTATTCATTCAAGTAATCATGGTAAGCGAGGAGTATTTCCAGAAGATTTAAAGCCAGCTATAAAAGCAAGTTTAATAATTAAGGCAATTGAAGAACAATATGGATTAACTTTTAAATCAAGTGAATTTTTTGATTCAACTGAATTTAGTAATGTTTATTTATGGATGAATAGAGAAAAGGGTAAAATTATTTTATCAAGTAATATATTAATAGATAGTGAAACATTTGCTTGTACAAGTCCATCACCAGCAAGTGCATGTACATATTTTTCTTCAACTGCTCAATCTCAATTTGTAGATGGTGTTTTTAAAATTGAAAGAACTGCAACTATTGATGAATTTCATTATACTGCAATTGTAGCTCCAGCAACAGGATATACATCTGTAATATATACTATTGAAATTATAGATAGATTAACTAATACAGTTGTATCTTCTGCAACAGGAAGCGGAACAGTACAAGCAAACATAATTTATGGTGGTTCATTGGCTGGTGGTTCATTAGCACAAGAAATAGCATTAGGAGAGAAAAAAGAATTAGTAACAAGAGTAAGTTCAGAATCTTCTTTAAATTTTAATATAGTTGAAAACTTAAAAACAGTTGATACGGGGGTTTCTTATGAAGTACAAAATCTTTCAACTACATCACCATTAAGTTTAGCAAGTCCAAAAATATTACCAAATAATCAAATGCCAGATATTAAGATTATTGATTATTTAAAAGGTATATTTAAAACATTTAATTTGACTGCATTTTTAGATAGTAATGATGAAATAGTTGTAAAAACATTAGATGATTTTTATGGTGATTCTACTACTACTCATGATATTAGCCAATATGTTAAAACAGATGAAAATACAGTTAGTGAAGCATTGCCATTTAGTACAATAGATTTAGAATATGTAGAACCACAGTCAAAACTGGCAGTTACACAAACTAATTTATTTAATAAAAAATTTGGAAGTGCTGAATTTAATGCAAATGCAAGTAGGGGAAAACAATATAAAGTAGAAGCACCATTTGAACATATGTTATATGAAAGATTAATTAATTTAGGTTCTGGTACTTATACAGAAGTACAATATGGTTTAATGGTAAATGAAAATGATGAATCATTTGTAAATAAACCATTATTGTTTTATGCAATATATCAATCATCAATAACTGATCAAATAAACATGGTTGATAATGTAAGGCCTGAAGGTGGTGGTTTAGCGCATAATACAGAACCAAATGATAATTTAAGCGCTTATTGGATGCCTCACAACGCAAATGAATTAGGAACTGCATCAACTGCGCCAGCATTTAATCTAAACTTTGGTAGTGAAATAAACAGTTACACATTAACAGATTATGGCGGAAACAATAATTCTTTATTTCAAAAGTTTTATGAAAATTATATAGTAAGAGTATTCAATACAAAAACAAGAATATTCAAATACAAAGCTATACTGCCATTAAAGTTTTTATTGACTTATTCATTAGCTGATAAAGTATTTGTAAATGGAAGGGCATTTACTATAAATAAAATTACAACTAAACTACAAACAGGAGAATCATCACTTGAATTATTAAATGAACCAACATAATGAAAGAATTAATTGAAGCATTAGAATTTTGCAAGGAACATAACATATATGATAAACATATCAATATAGCATTAGGTAAAAACTTATATGCACAAACTTTTGAAGAAGGTGCAATACAAAAAAAAATAAAACAGTATGAAAACTATCTTAGTAGAAATTGATGTAGATGGCGCACCACAGGCCATTAAAAATATTGATGATTTAGAAAATGCTATTGGTTCATTAGAAGGTGAATTAAAAAAAGCTGATTTTGGTAGTAAAGAATTTAAACAATTATCAAGGGAATTAACTAAAGCAAGAACAGAATTAAAAAATACAGAACTTGCATTAGAAGCATTAGATTCAGAACAGGTTGCAAGTGAATTTGGTGCATTAACTGGTAGTGTTGGTGATTTAACTGGTGCATTTGTTTTGCTTGGTGGTGAAGATAGCCCTGTTGCAGAAGTAGGAGAAAAAATTGGAACAGCTATTGGTGTATCAATGGCATTTAAAGGTGCAATAGAAGGTATTAGTGCTGGTAGAAAATTATTAAATAATGCATTAGCAACATCAAACACATTACAAAAAGTTAATAATGCTGGTACTGTTGCTGCAACTGCTATTTATAAATTATTTGGTAAAACTGTTGATACTACTTCTAAATCATTTAAAGGTTTAAGAACTGCAATAATTGCCACAGGTATAGGTGCATTAGTTGTAGGTATTGGTTTATTAATTGCAAACTTTGATAAATTAAAAAATGCAATTACAGGAACTTCAAAGGCACAACAAGCTATGAATGAAGCAACTTCAAAAGCTATTGAATCTGTTTCTAAAGAATTATCTGCTGCTGATAAATTACAAAAGGTTTTAAAAGATGAAACAATAACAAGAGAGGAAAAAGTAAAAGCAGTAAAAGAATTACAAGCTGAATATCCAAGTTTATTAAGCAATGTTGATGCAGAAAAAGATGGAATAGATAAAATAAATAAAGCATTAGAATTAAACACTAAACTTCTTTTATTAAAAGCAAAGCAAGAAGCACTTGCAGAAGTAAGAGCAGAAAAATTTAAAGAACTTATTCAAGAAGAAACAGATGCAAGAACTGGGCAGAATGTTGGAATGGAAGAATACCTCACTTCTCTTGGATTAGTAGCAAGTGGTTTAGGAGCATATGCAGATAATGAAAAAATTGCAGCAGCAAATACAAAAGAAACAACAGATGAAATAAATAATCAAATAAATGAACTTGATAAATATGATAAAGAATTACAAAATTCAATTAATTTATTAAAAGAACAAGGTGCAGTAGTAGAAGAAAATACTGATTTACAGAAAAAAAATAATGAAATTGCTTTAAATGCAATTAAAAAAATAAAAAAAGCACAAGAGGATTTTAATAAAAAATTAGAAGAAGCTATAAAACTTGGTAAAAAAGATGCAGAAGCAGCATTTAAATTAAGATTAGCTAAAAAAGAATCATTAGCAAAAGAATTAGAAGATTTCATTGCAATTGAAAAGATGAAAAGAAACCATCTTTTGAAAAATGAGGAATTAACTAAAAATGAAAGAAGATTAATTAGGTTTGAAAGTGAACAAGAAATATTAAAAATAACAAAAGAGTTTGCAGAAAAAGAAGCTGAATCAAAAAAAGAACAACAAGAAAAAGAAAGGGAACACCAGCAAAAATTAAAAGATATTAAAAATGAATTTTTATTAGAATTAGAAGCAGAATCTAAATTATTTACAGAAAACTTTTTAATTAGTGAACAAGAAAAAGAAATACTTGCAGTAGAAGATAAATACAGAGTATTAATTAACAAAGCAGAACAGTATAATAAAGATACTACACAACTTGAAGCAAATAAAGAAAAAGCAATATCTGATATACAAGATAAATTTGCAAAACAAAGATTACAAGCGCAACAACAAGCAGAAATGGCTAAAGTACAAATGGCATCTGATGCACTTGGTGCTATTAGTCAATTTATAACTGCATTTGCAAAAGAAGATGAAGAATCACAAAGAAAGGCATTTAATTTAAATAAAGCAGTAAGCATTGCACAAGCTTTAGTAAATACATCATTAGCAGTTACTGCTGCCTTAACTGCTGGAGGTAATCCAATTAAATTAGCAACAGGCGCACAATTTGTTGAAGCTGGTATTGCAGCAGTTATGGGTGCAGCCCAAGTTGCTACAATTGCTAAAACACAATTTCAAGGAAGTCAAGGAGCAACACCACCAATGCCATCAACTGGTACTGGAGTAGGAACTGGAGCAACAACACAACCACCAGCATTTAATGTAGTAGGCCAATCAGGATTTAATCAAATAGCAACTGCATTAGGTCAAGGCCAACCACCAATACAAGCATTTGTAGTTTCACAAGATGTTACAACTGCACAACAGTTAGACAATGCAATAATACAAACCGCAACTTTTTAAAAACAAAACAAAATGGAAATAATAGAACTTTTATTAGATGAAGAAAATGAGAATTCTGGAATAGAAGCAATCTCAATAGTAAAATCAGGTGCAATTGAATCAGATTTTATAAAACTAAAATCACAGGAAATTAAATTTGCAAAAGTAGATGATGAAAAACGGATCTTAATGGGTGCAGCTTTAATACCTAACAAACCGATATACAGAAAAGATGAAAAGAAAGAATACTATGTATATTTTTCTGCTGATACAGTTAGGAAAGCAAGTGAATTGTTTTTTATGAATGGAAACCAAAATAATGCAACATTAGAACATAATATGGATATTAATGGCTTAACAGTAGTTGAATCATGGATAGTAGAAGGTGATCAAGATAAGAGTAAAATGTATGGCCTTGATGTTCCTGTTGGTACATGGATGGTTTCAATGAAAGTAAACAATGATGAAATCTGGAATGAATATGTTAAAACAGATAAAGTAAAAGGGTTTTCAATTGAAGGTTACTTTGCTGACAAAGCAAACATTAAAGCAAGTGTAGAAGATGTTGCTGAAAAAGATGCAGAAGAAAAAATAGAACAAATTAGAAATCTATTTAAAAAAAAAAAGATTGAATTAGAAACTTATAATGATTATCCTGATGCAGTTAGTAATAATGCTAAAAGGGGAATAGAACTAAATAAAAAAGTAAATAATAAATGTGCTACACAAGTTGGCAAAGTAAGAGCGCAACAATTAGCAGATAAAAAAAATATAAGTTTAGATACTATAAAAAGAATGTATAGCTATTTAAGTAGAGCAGAAACATATTATGATGAAAGTGATACAAAAGCATGTGGTACAATATCATACTTATTATGGGGTGGTAAAGCTGGTTTAAGGTGGTCATTAAGTAAATTAAAAGAACTTGATGAAGTTAATTTAGAATCAATGGTAATTGATGAAGATTATGCAGTAATAGATGATAGATTAGCTTATAGCACACAAGCCAAAGCAGAAGAAATGGCAATTAATATAGGGTGTAAAGGATTTCATACACATGAATTTGAAAATAAAATATGGTACATGCCATGTGAAAAACATATAAATAAATAAAAATGGGAAATAAACTAAAAAGAGGTGAAAAAAGCAGAACCTCACCAAAGGGCGGTAAAAGAGGTTGTTTATGTAAAGATAATACATATAGTGTTAAATGTTGTGATGGTTCATTAAGGGCGCAAGGAATAGGTAAAACACAAGCATAAAAACAACTATAATTAAAAAAAAATAAAAAAAAGGTATAACAAGTTGAAATAAAAAACATTTATATAGTATGAAAGCAAATGACATGTTAAATAAAATCAAAACCATTATAGGTGGAATTGAACTAACTGAAGAAGTTAGAGAAATTGAATTAGCTGAAATGAAACTTCAAAATGGAACAGTAGTAGAAGCTGAAGAATTTAAAAAAGGTGAAGCAATATTCATTAAATCTGATGATGAAAGAATTGCAATGCCTGTTGGTGAATATGTACTTGAAGATGGTAAACTTTTGGTAGTAGAAGAAGAAGGTATAATTGCAGATATGAGAGATGTATCTGATGATGTACCAGCAAAAGAAGAAGCATCTGAAGAAAATAAAGAAGAAATGAAAGAAGAAAAATTAGATGAAGAAGCTGCAGTTTATGATTGGGAAGGAATGGAAAAAAGAATTAAAAATCTTGAAGATGCCATTGCTGATCTTAAAGCAGATAAAGTAGATGCACCAGAAGATGTAAAAGAAGAAGCATTAGCAGAACTATCTGAAGAAGTTAATGCAGAACTTAAAGAAGAAATTAAAGAAAATGTAAATGAAGAAGTAGAACTTTCAGCAGAGGTTGCAGAACCAGTTAAACACAATCCTGAAGCATCAAATGAAAGTAAATTTACATTAAAGAAAACTAATTATCCTCAAACATTACAACAAAGGATATATGACAAATTAAATAACTAAAAACAAAAAAAAATGGCAACAAGTCTAACAACAACTTATGCTGGTGAATTTAAAGATAAATACATTGCAGCAGCTTTAACAAGTGGTAAAACACTTGACAATGGGGGTGTAACAATTCTTCCAAACATTGCTTATAAAGAAGTAATGCAAAAATCAGTAATGGGTGATGATTTAATAGTAAATGCTGGGTGTGATTACACTGATGCTGGTACTTTAACACTTACTGAAAGAGTTCTTGAAGTAGAAGAATTCCAAATTAACAAAACAGAATGTAAAAAAACATTTGCACAATCATGGCAATCTGCTGAGATGGGATATTCTGTAATTAATCAGAGTTTACCAAAATCATTTGCAGATTTTATTGTACAACAGTATGTTGCTAAAATTGCTGCTAAAACAGAAACTAACATTTGGGCTGGTGTTAATGCTAATGCTGGTGAGTTTGATGGATTCACAACTATTGCTGGTGCTAATGCATCTGATTTAGCTGGTGGTGCAATTGTAGTAGGAACTGATGTTACTGCTTCAAATGTAATTACTGAATTAGGTAAAGTAGTTGATCATGTTGCTACTAATACGCCTGCAATCTTAGATAAAGAAGATTTAAGAATTTATGTTGGGAACAAAGTATTCCAAGCTTATGTAAGAGCATTAGGTGGTTTTGCATTAACTGGTGGTGCTGGTACTGATGATAAAATGACACAATGGTATAATGGTGGTGGACTTACTTTTGATGGTATTCCAATCTTTTTAGCACCTGGTATGCCAGCTAACAAAATGATGTGTACGCAAATTTCAAATTTATTCTTTGGTTGTGGTATTTTAGGTGATTTATCTGAATTAAGATTAATTGATACTGCTGATACTTTAGGTGACCAAAATGTAAGATTTGTTGCACGTTTCAAAGCTGGTGTTCAAATTGGGCTTTTAGGTGAAGTAACTTATTATACCTAAAATATAAATTAATTAATAACCATTAAAGGGGGATTAATTTCCCCCCTTAATTAAAAACAAAAACAAGATGGCATGTGATATTAGTTTAGGGAGAAAAGTACCCTGTAAAGATGTAATTGGTGGAATAACTAAAGTGTATTTTGTTAATTTTGGTGATTTAGGAACAGTTACTACAAATTCAGGTGATGAAATTAGTGATATGACTGGTACTGCTTCAGCATATGAATATGATGTTAAAGGTACAAGTTCATTAGAACAAGCTATTAATTCTTCAAGAGATAATGGTACAACATTCTTTGAACAAACTTTAACACTATCATTACCAAAATTAAGCAAAGAAGATAATAAAGAAATAAAATTGCTCTCATACGGAAGGCCACACATTGTAGTAGAAGATAACAATGGAAATTGTGTTATGTGCGGTGTAGAATATGGTTGTGATGTAACTGGTGGTTCAATTGCTACTGGTGCTGCAATGGGTGATTTTGCGGGTTATTCTTTAACACTTGTTGGAATGGAAAAACTTCCAGCACAGTTTATAGAAAGTGCGGTTGCTGGCAATCCTTTTGCTGGAATGAGTGGAACATTTACAATTGTTCAAGGAACCAATAGTTAAAAGTGGCACAAATTTCATAGTTTAGTGTGATTCAATATATAGTTTAGTTGGCTAAAGGAGAGTTACTTATTTGTTTCTCTCCTTTTTTTATTAAAATAAATTAAAAAAAATGCAGATAATTACTAAAAGTGGAACAAGATTAATTAATTTTATGGCAAGGGAAACTATTGATAATTCTAAGGTGTATAAATTAACTATAAAAAGTGAAGAACAAAATAAAGTCATTTTAACGGACTCTAACGCATCTTTTACATTGGATAAGTATTATTACACTTATAGCACTACACAAGCCCTTGAAGAAGCTAATTTTTATACTGTGGAGATTAATAACACAACAGATGGTACTTTAATATTTAAAGATAAATTATTTTGTACTGATCAAACACTTTCTACTTTTGAAATTAGCAATAATGTATACATTGAAAAATCAACAAGCAATAATGAATACATTTATGCTTAAATAAAATATTTAGATGGATAATTTACATTTAATACAATTAAACCAATATGAAAGGCCAATAATCACTGAAGAAAAAAACAGAGATTGGATTGGTATTGGTGAACATAATGACTACTATCAAAATTTGATAGATGCATTTATGGATTCAACTACTAATAATGCAGTAATAAATGGTATTGTTGATAGAATCTATGGTAAAGGTTTAGATGCTACTGATAGCCATAAAAAGCCAGAAGAATATGCAAACATGAAATCTATTCTAAAGAAGAAAGATTTAAGAAGGGTTTGTCAAGATTTAAAATTATTGGGTGAAGGTGCTTTTCAGGTTACATATCAAGGAAATAAAATAAAAAGCATAACACATTTTCCAAGGGAAACATTAAGAGCAGAAAAATGCAATGAAGATGGTGATATTGAAGCTTACTATTATAGTGCTGACTGGAAAGATGTTACAAGAAATACTAAATTAAAAAGATTTCCAGTATTTGGTTCAGGCGCACAGAATGAAATATTTATAGTAAGAAGGTATGTTACTGGATATTACTACTACTCACCAGCCGATTATCAAATAAGCTATGCAACATTAGAAAAAGAGATTGCTGACTATTTAATTAATGATTGCCAGAATGGTTTTTCAGGTACTAAAGTGGTGAACTTTAACAATGGTGTACCAGATAGGGAAAAACAATTAAATATTAAGAATGACGTAATGTCTAAGCTGACTGGCAGTTATGGTGAAAAAGTTATAATTGCTTTTAACAATGATGCAGAAAGTAAAACAACTATTGATGATGTTCCTTTAAATGATGCACCAGCGCATTACTCATATCTTAGTGAAGAATGTTCTAAAAAGATAATGGTTACACATAGGGTTACTTCACCTATTTTAATTGGTTTAAACTCATCTAATGGCTTTTCAAGTAATGCAGATGAAATTAAAAATGCTTCATTATTATTTGATAATGTAGTAATAAAACCATATCAAGAATTATTGATAGATGCATTAGATGAAATGTTTGCAGTAAATGATATTTCATTAAATCTTTATTTCCAAACTATTGAACCATTAGAATTTATTGAAATAGATAAAGATATGGATGCTGAAGTGATAGAAGAAGAAACTGGTATTGATGTTGAAGATCAAGATTTTAAAGAAGAAGATGAATACCAAAAAATAGAAGAATTAATTAGTAAATCTAAACTAAGCAAAGAAGAATTAACTGATGAAGATTATGAAGTTGTTTTGGATGGTTTGCAAGGTGAAGTAATGGATGAAGATTGGGAAGAAGTAGCAGAACGTGATTATTTAGAAACTAATGATGAAGAAGAATGGGCAAATAGTTTAATAAAAACTGATTTAGCAAGTATTGATGATAAGCCAAGTGGATTTAGTATTTTAGATAAATCATATTACAAGATTAGATTTAAATATACTAAAGGTTCTAATAAACCTAATAAAAAAGGCAATAAATCAAGGCCATTTTGTGAAGCAATGATGGCAAGAACTGCAAATAAAATAGTTTATAGAATTGAAGATATAGATAAAGCAAGTACAGTTGCATTTGAAAAATCTGCTAAATTACCTATGCATAATGGGCAATCATATTCATTGTTTAAATTCAAAGGTGGTGTATACTGCAAACACAAGTGGGTGCAAGTATTATATAAAATGAAAACAAAAGAAGCACTTGAAGGAAAAAAAGGCAGTAAAAATTTAGATGATTACAAAAGAGTAAAAGAAATTCCTAAAACATACAGAAGGTCACCAGCTGGAAGTAATAAAGCAAAAGTAGCACCAATTAATATGCCTAATAACGGACATTATCCGGGAGTAAAATAAATTAAGATATGAAAACAATAGAAACAGTATACAATAAATTAAACAATGCTAAAACAGAATTAGCAACACATAAGATTGAATTATCTGATGTATCTGATTTAAAAGAAATAATAAATAAATCAAAACAAATTATAAAAGAAATTAAAGGTTTTGAAAATAAAATACAAAGTGAACAAAAAACACTTAGAAAAGCTGTAAGTGATTATAATTCAATATCAAAAAAACTTAGTGAAATGGAAAAAGAAAAATCACCACTATATTCACAAATGGTTAAACTTATGGATAAAATTAAAATAACATCAAAAGAATTAGGTGTTAATGCTAATTCAATTGAAGGTATGCAAGATGCAATAAAATTGCAAGATGAAATGAGTAAAAGAAGTGCATTAGGTGGTGAAGCAGATTTAATGTTTATTAGTTAAAAAGAAAAAAAATGAAAACAATAGAAACAGTATATAACAAACTAAATACAGATAAAACTGAATTAGGTACACATAAAGTTGAATTATCAGTAGCTTCAGATTTAAAAAGATTAGTTAATGCTTTAAATTCTCAATTATCAATTGATGATAGGGTTTTGCCTGAATCACAAAAATTAGTTAGTGAATTATCATCTACAATACCTAAAGCTAAAGAAAGAGCAAAAACAAATAAAAGCATTATAAATGCTATTGATGGTAAAATAGAGTTAGCAGAAGATTCATTAAATAAAGCAAAAAATATAGCTAAAGAACTTGGAATAAATACAAATGAAATACAAAATTTTACTCAAGTTGAAAAGCTTTTAGATAATGTTGTAAAAAACAAAAAATCTATGGAAAATTTAACAGGAAGATTAAATGATTTATTAAGATAATATGAAAGCATTATTCATAACACGTCAAGATTTAGTAACTTTTACAAGTGCCAATGGGAATTTAGACCCAGATAAATTTTTACCCTATATACGTTTAGCACAAGATATACACATGCAGAACTACTTAGGTACAGATTTGTATGAAAAGATTGAAAAGCTTATTAGAGATGGTGAATTAACTGAATTATTAAATCCTAACTATTATAATTTAGTAAAAGATTATTTGAAAGATATGTTAATATATTGGGCTATGGTAGAATATTTGCCTTTTGCTGGTGTTAACATAACTAATGGTGGAATCTTTTCACATAGTCCAGAAAATGCAACTGCATTAGATAAAGATAGAGTAGATTTTTTGATTGAGAATACAAGAACTAAAGCACAACATTACACAAATAGGTTTATTGATTACATTTGTTTTAACACTAATTTATTCCCTGAATATAATAGTAATTCAAATGGTGATATTGATCCTGATACAGTTGCTAATTTTGGGGGTTGGGTTTTATAAATATTAAATAAAAAAAAGTATGTCAGATTTTGGTAAAATATATGAAAGTTCTTATTGGGGTGTTGGTGTTTGTGATAATACTATTGGATGGGGTTCTTCTTATAAATCCATTGCAAATTGTACTGATGCTTCTTTTAGTTATGCAGAATCAAGTTATGCAACAAATGGTACTGATCCTACACCTACAATAACTGGTGATGCTGGTGGTACTTTTACTGCATCTCCTGAAGGTTTAAGTATTAATGCATCAACTGGTGAAATAACATTATCAACATCAAGTATAAATTCATATACAGTAAGATATACATTACCAGATGCAACATTTGCAGAACAATCATTAGCAATAACTGCACCAGCGTTTGCATCAACACAGAGTTTTTCTTTTGATGGGGTGAATGATTATTTTAGTATAAATCCTTCATCAAATTTTACATTTGGAACTAATGATTTTAGTATTTCAATTTGGGTATATAGAAATTCAAATTCAGCAAGTTTTCCTTATTTAATAGATTTTAGAGATTCTGACCCTGAAAATACAATTGCTTTTTATTATAGAGAATCAGACGCAAAACTTGAATGTTGGATAAATGGTTCAGCAGTTATAAATCCTAATAATGCTACAAGGTCAATTCCTTTAAATAATTGGACTAATGTAATGTTAATTAGAAATAGTGGTACATTAAGCACTTTTATTGATGGCAATCTTGACCAATCCGTATCAAATACCACAGATTTAATTTCAACTACAAGTGTTATTTTAGGCGCAAGATTTAATAATGTAAATTATTTTAATGGAAACCTTGATGAAGTAGCAATATGGAAAGGAACAGGATTAAGTTCAGCAGCAGTAACGGAGATTTATAATAGTGGTGTTCCGAATGACCTTGACAGTTTAAGCAATGCATCAAGTCCAACCGCTTGGTATAGGATGGGAGAATAATATTGGCAGATTAAAAATGATTAATTAAAAAAAATATGGCAACAGAATTTATATCTAATAGTTGGTTAATGCCAACCAACGCAAATGCAGAAGCAAATAGAGTGTCAAACTATTCTTTGGATTTTGATGGGAGTAGTCAGTATATAGATACAAATCATACAATGAGTGGAAGTAATTGGAGTGTTTCTTTTTGGGTTAATATAAATGACGCAAGTAACACAAATTATTATTATCATTTTACTGCAAGAAATAGCTCAACAACTGGTTTAGTTATTTGGAGTGGAAATGGTTTATCAAGTTCACAAAGGAATTTTTCAGCAAAAATTAATAACACAACTATAACTTTTTCAGTTGCTTCATTTGACACTTGGTATAATATAACAGTTACTGGAGATGGTTCAAATTTTAAAGCATATGTTGACAGTACAGAAGTTGCAACAACATCAGTTTCAACATTATTACCTACTCTTACTTATACTTCTAAAATAGGTGCAAATAAAGATGGTTCACTTTATTTTTTTAATGGCAAAAT
>JAAHTH010000946.1_pt1 | contig 26639 bp, 25 predicted proteins | sample 6116091 | NCBI WGS metagenome assembly JAAHTH01 (sample SAMN13939990, study PRJNA603662) | sponge metagenome | isolation source: marine sponge | host: Mycale hentscheli | place: New Zealand | collected 2006
GGGGTTTCAGACACAGGGGTTTCAGACACAGGGGTTTCAGACACAGGGGTTTCAGCAGACCCGGGCTCAGCTGATTTATCATCGCCCCCACGAGAGCCGGTATCGCTCGGCGCTATCAATCCAGCCTCGTTTTTGACAGCCTCACCACCGGGATTCAGCGTGGGGTTCAATTCGTCAATGTTTGCATCACCGCCCCCAGTCGTGCCTACGAACTCGTCGTCCAATGAACTGGATTGTTCACTTGCATTTTCGGTACCTGCCGTCTTATTCGAATCAATCAATGGCTGGAAGATTTGCGTCAATGCGTACAACAACACTGCGGTCAAACCGAGCGTGACCAACCAAGGTGTGATTCGTGAGGAGCGAACCTGTCCACCATAAACGCTGCTCTCTGATTTTGGATTAACCGGTCGAAAACCAGCGATCGCTGGTTCCGCATTCGCTGCCTGATCGTCCCCCAACTCCCTCTGCCTGAGTCTAGCAGGAGCGGCCATCACACCCGAGTCTCCGACCCCAACTGGTCTCACCGGCTCCTGAGGAGGTGATGGCGGCACCTCCGCTGACAAGTCTTGGCTCGATGGAGCATCAAAACTGTTCACGGGTTCGGGAATGGCGAGTGCCGAAAAGCTGCCTGGGTTGTTGCTAATGCCTTTCTGCTCACCAGGCAACTGATAAATTCGATCACGTAGCACTACCGGCACACTCGCGGGATTCTCCAACACCATCGTCAGAATCTGGTGGCACGCAGCGGCTTCAGCAAGGTGCGGATCAGAATCAAGGCAAGCACGCTCAACCTCAGCGACCTGCTCTACAGGTAGCGTGCTATCCAAGTATTCACAAATGACATTCGCTTCCTCGACTGGACCACGTGCCAAGGGCGAAGGTGCATGCAAGTCAGATTGCGCCAGCAACCCACGAATCCGCTGCACCATCTGCGTGGCAAAGCCACTTTCTGCCAGCTTGATCTTCAATAATTCCGCATCTTGGGGATCCAAGGTGTTGTCGAGATACGCCAGCAGAGTTCGCAGTGTCAGTCTCATCAGACAGATCCAGGCAACATGGAGATTCAAAAACAGCTGGCAAAATACCACCCTGTCCTATTGTTAGTGACACTCAGTCTTTTCAGCCGTGCAAAAATTTTGCAAAACGGTCAAATTTTTTTCAGAATCAATATCACATGCTCTCTTCAGAAAAGCCAAAACAGCAGGGGATCAAGGTCATTCCGAAGCTATCCAGGAGAGTAAGATGTGGGACTGAACTATCGCTCTATTTTTGACTCTTTCCAATCGGAATTGACTTTGACCCTTCATTCCCACCAAGACACTGATAGAAACTGGAAACCGGCAGAGCGAGCGACCAAACTGAACTTGCTTTTCTCGGTATGCATTGGCTTCTGGATTGCCGGTCCCGCTTCCTGCATCTGCACAACGGGAACGGGGCAAACTCCTCCGTCACCCTCGCCAACGGTCCCCCAAGAGCTCGACTCTCGTGGTATCCGAGGTTCATTGATCATCTCCGGAGGCGGCACACCCGCTCCCGTTATCAAAGATCGATTCCTCGCATTAGCGGGTAACTCAGAAGCCAACCTGGTCATCATTCCTACTGCCAGCTTGACTGCTGACGGAAACGCCAAAGACCATGCCGCAGCATGGCGAGACGCAAACCTGTCTAAAATCACGATCCTACACACAAGGGACCGCAAAAAAGCTGACGACCCTGCATTCGTCGCCCCCTTGAAGTCGGCATCAGCCGTCTGGATCTCAGGTGGTAGTCAAACCCGTTTGTCAGACGCCTACGTCGGCACGCTTGTTGAAGCAGAGTTACATGCACTGCTGACGCGTGGTGGAGTGATCGGTGGGACCTCTGCCGGCGCCGCCATCATGTCACGTGACATGATTGCCAGTGGCAAAAGCGAACCACGGATGGGTACAGGATTTGGGTTCCTGCCTTACAGCATTATCGATCAGCATTTTCTAACCAGAAACCGACAAACGCGATCACTCAAAGCCGTAGAAGAGCATCCAGGTCGATTTGGGCTCGGGATTGATGAGGGCACAGCGTTGGAAGTGAGGGGCAGACTCATGCGAGTCATTGGAAATTCTACGGTCACCGTTACGCTTGGGCCCTCTCCTAACCGAGAAGCCAAAACCACCGTAGCTCCCGCTGACGCCATCATGGACCTCACCAGCCTGAGACGGGCAGCGATCGCCCGCGCGGGTCCGCTTTTCCCGCCTGCCAAAACATCACCACCCTTCGTTGCCAAGGGAGCCTTGCTGATCATAGGTGGCGGTGGCGTAACGCCAAATATGGTTGACAGTTTTGTCCAATCCGCTGGCGGCAAGGAAGCTCATCTTGTAGTCCTACCCACCGCTTTGGATGACTCCACAGCGCGACAAAGTGGCATTCCACCGTTTCTTACAGAGCTCAATGTCAAAAGCATGACCGTTCTACCGCAGCGTTGGCGGGAGGAAGTCAGTGGTCCTGTCTTCACAGAAGCACTCGAGAAAGCAACCGGCATCTGGTTCGGTGGCGGACGCCAGTGGCGGTTCGTTGATGCTTATGAAAACACCAAAGCTGTTGAACTTTTCAAGGCAGTACTGGAACGCGGAGGAATCATCGCTGGAAGCTCAGCGGGAGCATCGATTCAAGCAGAGTACATGGTGCGGGGAGACCCAATGGGTAATCGGGTCGTCATGGCAGAAGGTTATGAACGCGGGCTGGGTTTCCTGAAGGGTGTTGCCATTGATCAACACTTAACCCAACGTGGTCGTTTGAAAGACTTACGTACTGTCGTAAAGCTTTTTCCGCAATTGCTGGGCATCGGACTTGATGAAAGCACTGGAATCCTCGTTAGGAATTCAAAGGCGAAAGTGCTCGGGGAAAATGCAGTGTTTTTTCTCGCTCCCAACTCAGACAGCGAGTTGCGACTCATTGAAGGACAGGTTTACGACCTCGAGAAACATCAAGCAACCCAACCTGTTGTTAGCGAAGAAATCCGATAACTACCACTTGAACTGCTGCGGATCTGCCATGTCGGCACAAACCAACCACCCTGCCTTCAAGCGTGGCCAATATGCTGAAAAAAACCTTGCAAAGCTCCACGGCACGGGTGAACCTTGATCACTGTAGGAACAGCTGTTTGGTTTGCTTGACCCGATTGGGTCACAAGTGGTGAGTCATGATCACAATCACATCTCCTTCGTCCTTGAACGCCGATGTACCGGCAGTTTTACAAGTTGCAGGCCGTCTTGATTCGCAAGCTTCTGTTGCACTACTTGGATCGGTACAGAGGCTGATCGAGGAAGAGAAGCACGAAATCATCATCGATTTTGACAAGCTCGAAATCGTCTCCAGCGAAGGCTTGGCTGCCTTGATTCAGTCCAAAAGCCAATTGAGAAAACTCAATGGTGCACTGCGACTCGCAAACTTACATGGGCCAGTGCTCGAGGTATTTCAATTGGTGCACTTTGATCGCCTCTTCGATTTACATCCCAGCATTGAAGAAGCGGTGGAGCAGTTTGCGACGGATCGCAAAACCCCCTGCGACGACTCCAGTGATCGCCTCGGTGGCTTCACGCCACGTTAATTCGTGAAGCGGTTTTTCGATCTTAGGATCAAATGATGCGTCATTCAATCTACATGGCTAAGTGCTGGTATAAATACCTCGTCTAGCAGCTTTCGAAGCGGTCCAGTGGGGCCGCCTTTGCCCATGACCAGGCTGACGCGAGACTAATGAGAAGTCGGCCCGGGGTGTTGGTGGCACTGATGGGGGCACTTTTCATCGCAGAGAAGCTACGGAACCCGCGACACCTGGTTTAGTCCAGTGTGTTGCGGGGGTGCTAAAGAAGTGAGGGTGCAGGGGCTCGAACCCTGGACCTACGGATTAAAAGTCCGTTGCTCTACCGACTGAGCTACACCCTCGGGAAGATGTGCAAACCACCTCCCTTTGAACCGCGACCATCATGCCGAAACAACGACGGTGCGGAATTCAAACGGAGCGGACAGGATTTGAACCTGCGGAGCCGGTTGCCCGGCTCACCGATTTAGCAAACCGGCGCTTTCGACCACTCAGCCACCGCTCCTTGCATCGGTTAGGTTGAAGGTGAGAACAATCGCTTCAAAAACGATCGCGTCGCACACTCAACGGGCGTGATTGTGCTGCAAACTGGCAGTTCACGCAACCCTCTGTTTATCGCCTCCTGGAAACTTCCACATTAAGCGATTTTCACGGGTTTTTTCGCATATCTGACCGCAAGGATCTGAATTCGTCCCGACAGTCAGGAATTATCCCCCAGGAAAAATGGTCACATCTGCAGCTGGACTGGTGTTCGCCATCAAATTTCCCAAGGGTGTACACTGCACAGAACGGAGCCAAGTCATTGAATAAAAAACCACAGAATCCAGAAGAGGCCGGCAACCAAAGCCATGATGAACCTGCCTCGGTCGATCAGCGTGCCCAAGTTTCTGACGTTGATGATCGCCACAAGACAACTCCGTCGAGTAGCCTGAGACCTGAGACGGCAAGCGAATCGGCGATACTCACTGAAGTTACCCGCAAGGCAATGGCAACAGAATTCGCAATCTTGCTGCCCCCTCAAAGCTTGGATTCTGTTGAATTAGCAGTGACCACGCTCGAAAAGCTTGATCAGATTGAGCGAACCCTGACCATTTACAACGATGGCAGTGAGATCTCTAAAATCAACCGAATCGCCGGCCAAAGGCCCGCGTCCGCGTCATGCCCCACCTTCCAACTCATCGAGCGGGCACTGCAATGGAGCCAGCGGACTCGAGGCGCTTTTGACATCACCGCAGGTCCCCTCGTAAAAGCTTGGGGATTCACCGAACGAAACGGCCGAAAGCCATCTGCTGACGAGGTCAAAACCGCATTGGCGAAAGTTGGCTACCAGCACCTGAGACTAAATCGGGAAAATCAAACAGTCCAGTTTGACTTACCCGAAATGTCGATCAATTTGGGCGGAATCGGCAAGGGAGACGCATTGGATCAAATCGCTGACGAGCTCCGTCGTGGGGGGCTCGACGATTTCCTGATACACGGAGGCAGCAGCAGTGTACTGGCAGCAGGTGACCAAATCGCCAATAGCGGCCTGGGATGGGCAATCGGAATTGCACATCCCACAAAACCCAAGCGAAGATTGGCTGGTTTGCGACTGCGAAATCAAGCCCTCGCGACCAGCGGCTCTGGCAAACAGTTCTTTCACCACCGCGGCAAGCGATACGGTCACGTGATCGACCCGAGAACCGGCTTTCCTGCAGGAGACCTGGCATCACTGACTGTAATCATGGACTCAGCAGCCGACGCAGATGCCTGTGGCACAGGCCTATTCGTGACTGGCACGAATGAAATGGAAACACTCAGTAGTGAGCCTTGGTTCCCGCATGCTGTGCTGATTCGAAACGGTAAGCGACAAGACGAGGTTGCAGTCAGCTGCATTGGTGAAATCGAGTGGGCAGCCCCACCGCCCGACCAGCTCACTGCTTAAAGCCTCGCACACGCTGCCATGATGCCTGAGATGCAAGACAATGCCAGCCCAAACCGCCTCTTTTGACAGCCTGTGCATTGCCAGCCACAAGTGTGTTTCACGCCTCGCTAATTACGAAGCTTGATCGATCTGGACGCCAACGCATAAACCCACTAAAAGCCCATTGAGAAGTTTTGTTCTTATCCACATGGATATGGATAACGATCACTCACTTCATTCCAGCCCGAAAACGGGCTGGAACCTTGAACTGGCCCCTGAGATCAAGATTGATCAGGAATCGTGCAGCATCATGAATGTTAATTTCTTTGAATGGATTCGCGAGGGTGTTCGAAAGTCCGTCTTGCTGGGCGTCAGTGATGCCATTGAGCAGATTGGTGCCCCCAACGATTCAGAACAGCTGCACCCCAATCTTTCTGCCATGCTTCAAGAAACACCGAAGCCAAAGAAAAGCCGCGCAAGCGGCGGCCGAAAAAGGCTCGGAAAGTCACTCAAGGACATGGATGTGGTTCCCACTGAAACGAAATAACGATCTGGCTTCCGGAACCAAATATAAACTCGATCCCGTACGCAATGAACGATCAGCCAGCGAAGGGTACAACCAGGGAAACAGTTGTCGGCCCACCGGTGGCCGAATCGATTTCCAACGTTCCAGATATCAATTTCGCGCGACAATGCATGGCCCGAATCCCAAAATGGCCGCTGGGAACCCGGCTGAGCTCAAATCCTTTGCCATTGTCGCAAATCGCAATCTCAAATACGTGCTCCTGCTTCCGGCCGCTGACAACCACCTTTGCCGCCTCTCCATGCTGACACGCATTTCGAATCGCCTCCAACACAATACGATAGGCGGTGCAAGCAATGGTTTGATCAACTTGCTTGAGAGCTGGTTCGATGTCCCAATCAACCCGGCTACTCCATTGCGGAAACAGCCGATCAAGTGTTTCAGTCACAGCCGCCTGCCAATCAAGATGATCTAAATCGGGAGGGTAGGCCGCGGTGAGTAGTCGTCGACTCGCCTCCATCGCTTCGACAAGCCACTGCGAAAGTTGTTCGAGAACGGGAGCCAGATCGCTTTCATTCGCTGGCAGCGATGCATGCAGGCCTTGCAACTCCAACTTATCTCGAAGATTGGAGACCGTGGAAGAAGCGGCAAAGAGGAGCGGAATCACTCCATCATGCAATTCGTTGCCGAACTGGGCACACTCAAGCTCAACCAACTCGTCTGCTAATTTCCTGTCATCCGACAACACAGCACTCCGCGATGCGCGACAGCATGGTCAGCCAGTTACAACAAAGGCGGTTGCGACGCGTGAAATCCCTCACGATCGACAAAAAGCGAAGGGATCCGACAGCATTTCGACAATGACAACAAACGCTCAATTCTTTCACAGGAAAGAGCATTGTGTAGAACACAATCCAGCGGGAAAGGATCAACCGAACCACTTCTTCTTGTCGAAGCTGGCGAGACCTTTCTCTTCTGCACCCTGAATGTCGAACAGTTTGTTCAGCTTGGTTATTTTGAACACTTCAAGTACGTTCGGCGAAACTTCGCAGAACTTAAGAGTGACTTCTTTTGCTTTGCAGCCCTTATTAAGCATGACCAACTTGGTGATCATTGCAGACGACATGAAGGTCACACCGCGAAAGTTCAAAAGCAACTTTTTGTGGATCGCCTGGGGAACTGCGTCCTGCAATTCTTTACCCACCTGTTCGATCCTTTGGCTATCGAGAATCTTGCTGTCGGTGAAACCGACGACAAGAACCTCACCATTGATTTGTGTAGTAATAGCCGCCATGGCAGATTCATTCCAAAGTTTCAAGGGAGGCTGGGCGGTTCTTCCAGCCCAAGTTCTTTCGTAGAGAATATCACCCGAGCCAACTATTTGCAATTCACTCGGCAGAAACAGTCCGAACGCGGAATTGGCGAAAACAAAGCCCGCCTACAATCGCACTACCGCTTCTCGTGTAGTCTAGCACCTAATCGCTGAGGTGCAGAGGAATCCAACAACGGTTCGCGTCCTGACCCGCAGGTATCCCTCGCAATTCGTGTCATTCCCTTAATAACCCGCCTAGCAGTTACAACCGGGTCTTTCCGATCTCCAGATCCTGTTCGTTTTACCAGACGGTGCTGGGCAACACCGATGGGGACGAGATAAGGCGGCCAAAGCCCGCCATAAAATCATCTCGCGTGTCAGGCACGTGTCGCTATTCAGCGACTAGTCGTTTTCCCGGGACTTGCGTACGCCAACGACTCGCACACACTAGCGATCAGGGATCCAACTGATCTAGCTGGTCAATCAAAGCATCCAAGTCCTGGTCATCATAACCAGAAACAGAGGAAATCTCTGAAGCTCGTGATGTGGAAGAAACAGCCTCATTTGGCGTGGGTGACTTAGCTTGAGCTTGCTGTGGCAATTTGCCGTCCTTTGTAACAACCTTCGCGCGTGCATTTCCTGCTGGCGTAGTGCTCGACACCATGCCACTAACTTTCTCGGACACCAGCACCGGACCTCCAGACTGAGCAGCCCTGTCAGACTCGGGGCGTTTGACGATAGGAGCGAGTGCAAAGGTCCGAACAGCTCTGGACTCATTCAAATTTGTGAGGGCAGAGATGACTGCCTCAGCAGTCGTAAATTCTGTCAGATTAAACAAGTAAAGTTTGCGTGGTTGCGTCGCAGGATCCAGGGAGTCCGTCACAACATCTGGATCTGCCGAATGCCGCGTTCTTGCCCCGTCGACTCCAATGACTTTGAGTGATTCGTGCGTTACTTCCGCCAGCCTCCAGTCGAGAACGGCAATATCGCCACCCAGCGAGGAGAGAGTCAGCCGATCGGTGGAGGTTTCACTCAAGCTATCCAAAGGTGCGACGAGGATCAGGTCGATCCCACTGAGACCGATCAACTCGCCCACAACCCCTTGGGCCACTCGCTCAGCGGTGGGAGTCGCTGGCGTGCTGTGAACCATGACTACTGACAATCGAACCGCCATCGCTTACACCCTTCAAATTCATCGGATCGACCAGCAACTCGTCTTGCACGATGTCGTACAACTCAAACCACAAGTCTCTTACGTTTGTGCACGCTTTCAGATCACGGGAGTGTAGCTCCCTCGAAACGACTTCCACCACCGAGGCAGAAGCATTCTCGAGCAAGCGATCAACCAGCGACTGAATCAGCATAACGTCAACCACCGTTTGATGAAGGACGCTTAATCCAGCAACTCTTGCGTGACTTGTCGCAAGCAAGAAGATATCACGCCGCCGGGATTTCCGAACAAGCGACCTTCGACCTCTGGCAGTTAGTTGCTCAACCCCATCGATGACCAACAAACTGCCCGGTGGCATACCACTTAAACAGTCCCCTGTTTGCTGAGCAGATTTGCGGGCATGTCTGAAACGCGACCATGTGCTGTTGACCAACGGCATCGTCAACTGCATCCGTCTGATCTGCGTTGACCCTTCAACCTGAAAGGCTGACATCAGAAAAGGCATCAGTGTGTAGAGCAGGGTTGTTTTACCACTGCCATGCGGACCGACAATCAACCCACTCTTGGCGGACTTGAGCTGCCCAACAATTCGATGACACAATTTCGCAGTATCCGCTGGATCATGCTCCTTGAACGAGCAACTCCCCACGATAACTTCACGAACGCCATGAGATTCAACCGTCGCATTCTGGTGCGAGACAAAAACGCTGGAATCGGCAACCCGGACGCCCGGTGGACACTGAAACGCCACTGCCTCTGGTCGGGTAAATCGCGTTGAAAACGGATTTTTTGGCAAAGCTGCATTCACTATTGAAGCAACAACTCACGATGCAGGGGCGTGTTCCAACACTTTGCCACGAGCGACTCCCACTGGCTTGGACAGCGTCACAGGAACCCGATCGGTAGTCACAGGAACCCGATCGGTAGAAGCTGAATGTGGACGAACCATTTCTTCCGAGACCAAATGAAATGGCTGCTCAGCGACGATTTCCCGGCCATTGGCCAGGAACAACCGCAAACGCACACACCACTGCAAACTGATCAGGCGACCATGGTAGCTCAGCGGAGTTGCAGGTAACACGCAATGAAGAACCTGTTCATCTGCTAAGCCGGTACGTCTCAATTGTTGCTCAGCAAGCCGTTGAAAATGATGCACGTGAAGGTCTTCATCTCCTTTGCCTTCCGTGTGCCACAAAACCGACACTTCCACACCCTGAACTTCATCAAGCGGTACGCGACTGATTCGCCAATTGGCTGAAAGTTCACTGCCCGCACGATAGAGCCCTTCGTCATTGCACAACGTCACGTTCACCGCGGGCTGTGCCTCAGCGACAAGTCCGGGGGATGCACGACGACGGGAAAACTTCGGCAGAACGATGGCCACGGTTGCGACTCTCCTGAAACCACAACCTTCCAGCGGATTGCGTTGTGAGTCCCCACGAAGGAATGCATCACGTTATCTGGAAGGTTGATTCGTAATTGTTGCTCCCAAGGGCCCTGCGGGTCAACTGCGACATTTCTTTCTTTGCAAATAACTTCACGAATTGCCTCGTGCCGATCCACACGAACATCGGTGCCCTGACGATAAAAAGTCTCCTCCTCACAGGTCAAAAGCACGGTCAGACGTTTCAAGCTGAGCCTGCCGGATTGGCTTATGAACAGGTCATACTGACCACCAGGCACCAAGGGATGACTGCTGATTTCAACGATTGTAGGACCTATCCCGGCAAACTGGCGCAACTGATTCAGGAAGAATCGAAATGACCAAATGCTGATCATCGCAAACGGCACGAGCAAAATCGCCAAGTACCACCGCGACTGCCCATTCCAAAAACCCGAGATGACCACGGCGAGCAATACCAACCACGCTGAACTCCAAAGCAACGCCAAGGTTGCTGGACCAGCAATACCCGACTTCGCCTTTTCAGCCGCTAACCTGTAAGTCAGCCTCTCACCCGGACTCTCCGTGATCGCGCTGCCCTTGGGGACACTTGGCAAGCCCTGAGCGTCATCGATCGCAGGGCCTATCATTTCGATGGATCCAGCCATCTTTGCGATTGCTGACCGGCGTTCACTGCTGGCTCCAATTCGTGCCAGACGATAAAGCAGAGTCACGCCACCAGTGATCATCGATGCCAGTGAAAGGATCCCAAAGATCCAAGTGCCTAAACCTGTCCTCAGAGCATCCGTTGGGACTTGCGAAACACTCTCAGGAGCAACTTCATTGATAAGAACTAACGAAAATCCGAACACTCCGATCAAAAACAGGCCTGCGTAAAACGTCAGCTCACCTGCTTCACCAGCAAGCGCATGCCCCAAAATTCGCTTTCCGCGTTTCTTGCTCCATGGTTTTGGAAAACGGGGCATGTCTTTGCTTCTGCCTGAAAGTTCTACGGGCTCGGCCAAGCCAAAAGTTGTCGTGTACTTGGCAAGAAATCTTCTATTCTGCACCGATGTCCAGTGATTCAGACATCTCACAGCGTTAATCGAGATTTCACTTTGCCTCTGCCACTACCACTCCCAAATGACGTGAGGCACGCTAGATCGAAGCAAATTTCCATTGAACATCTGCCTCGACTACTCCAAACGATGTACACAATCTGCACCGCACAAATTCTGCACCCAGCGGGTTCACAGCCGACACTGCCCCGAGCCAACCGGTCACGCTGAAAACATCATCTCTCGGCGTCACTCAAGGCGACACCGATGGTTTATCTGCGTGACTTTATTTTTCAAAATAACTGGAGCATTCATACGACAGTAAGGCAAGCACGCCGCACCAGCGTGCTTAGAATCATACGTTCACCGCTTCTCGGCTGGGCCTGTAAAATCCAAGCTCTTCCAGTGCGGCATAAACCTCTTCGAGTGTCTTCTCGCCAAAGTTGCTGATGGATAAGAGTCGGCGAGGTGTCGCATTCAAAAGATCACGCACGGTGAGAATACCTGTCTCCTCGAGACAGTTTGTCGTTCGAACAGACAAACCCATCTCAGCGATGCTCAAGTCAAGTCTCTCGCGACGCAAACGAGCGTCTTCCTCAGCACGAATAAGTGGAATCCGGGTCATTCCTTCAACTCCTTTTTAAAAAAAATCAAACATCTCGAGACGCTGCGGGCCAAGCACAAGGCCTCAGGCTGCTCGCTGCTTGCACCATACAGTGTCTCCGGAGGTAAAAGCCTATGGCATCCGCGGTCCGGCAGAAACCCTCGAAATGTGCGCAAAACCCGTTTTTCTCCGAACAAACATGCTAGCATTACGCAGCAGATCTCAGCCGCGGGTCGCATAGCGAAATGGGGTGCTGCAGCCCGAAAAGGATGACTTTGGACAACACACAGAGACGGTTGAGACGCACTTAGGGAACCTACCCTGACGCAACCCGGCAGTGGAAACTGACTTCTGCCTGCCGGCCACGATGCTCTTACGCGACCATCGACATGCAGGGTCGCGAACGCTTCCGCAGCGACTTTCCGTGTTCCCATCAGCCAAATTAACTGTCATCAGGTGCTTTACCTGCCCCCGTAATCCCGTCACACAAAGACACAATTGCGCCCATCTACCCAAACTGACCTCAAAACGGGACGAGTTGGTGGCCAGAATCTCCCTAATGCGACGAGAATCCTCGCTTCAACACGCCGAAGAGGCCGAAACTCTGGATACTTTGGCTGTAAAAGCTCGCTTGGCCTTGGGAGAAAAATCTTGGCGGGCTATACACTAGGCTTGTCACTCGGGCGTCAGAATCCATGAATGGTGGCCCTCAAGACATTTGCGATCCAAGAAATCACACAGAACGACTGCTAACTCATCCTTTGCAGGCCTCTAAATCGCGAACCTCACCCAGAGGAGTTTGCGCGAGAGAAAAAGCCTTGATGGCCCTCGAACGCTGCATCTCCATCACAAATCATCTCAAGAGCAGAAATAATCGTCTATGAATATGAAAGACAATTGGAACATTTTGGCAAAACTGCTGGACACACCCGGTGCGTCCGAACCATCGGTGGACGACAAGCAGGAGCCAAAACCAGCAATCACCGAACCAGCTGATTCGGCGACCGCCAAGGAGGCCCCTGAAACCATCGAATCGGCATCCGCCGCTGCGGCAAAAGCTCCTGCCTCTGCCGCCGCGCCTACGCCGCCAGCCCCCAGCAAGGCTGGCAGCATTTTGGACGCATTGAAAGCCAAGATTCCGCCCCAAATCCTGCCCGGTTTCGGCAGCTCGAGTGCGGCTTCCACCAGTGGTGCCGTCGAAGAAGAATCAATACCTGCATTGGAACCATCAACAGACGCGGGTTCAAACTTTGGGGCGACTCGCCCGATGGAGACTGACACAATTGAAACAGCCAGCGGCGAATCCGATGAACAGTCAGATATCGCGAGTGCCGGTGAAAGCGTTGGTGGCTGGTCGGATCTGGTTTCTGAACTTGGGATCGACGAACCGCCAGAAAAAAAGCAGGAGGCACCACGTGCCCCGCGGGCCACGCGAACGGATTCCGATCCAAAATCGGCAACTCGCAAAGCATCCGGCAGCAGCCCAAAGAAGTCGTCAGGATTTGGCACTGGCCTGGGACTTGATATTGATATTGATATTGAAGAGCCCGAGCATGAGGAAAAGCAGCAGCCAGACACAACAGAAGCAAGCGTGGACGATCCACTGGCATCTGTATCCGCCTTTGGTGAGCCTGAGGTCGAGAAAAGCAGATCAGGCCGAGGCGAGCGTGGCAGATCGCGTCGCGATCGCAATGACGATCGGGACGAAGGTTCATCGCGGGGGAGGTCACCGAGACAACGTCAAGAAGCGGGCCAGCAGAGGGATAGCAGCAGCGACCAAAAGTCATCGCCCCGCCATGAGGACTCCTCTGAATTATCAGAAGATCAGGGCAGACGGGGAAGACGCCGCAGCCAGCCCCAGGAGCAATCTAACGATAGCAGTGAATCCCCTCGTCGCGGCAGACGAGGCCGTCGTGGTACTCGTCAACGCATGAGTGAGGAGGATTTGGATCGCTCTGAGTCCGGTGCTCCCGCTGAGGCTTCCGAAAACAACGACAGCGATGGGGACACACGTCCGCGCCGCCGCCGCGGAAGACGCCCAGAAAAGCCTGCCGATACGCCCGCAAGCGGTGATCGCGACAGAAATGAGGGCCGTGGACGCTCGGAACGTGCCCAGCAGGATGAAGAAAACGATGAATTCGGCTCGGAAGTACGATCAGTCAAAACAGAAAAAGAGACTGACGAAGAAGGATCACGATCACGATCACGCCGTCGTGGCCGTCGCGGGCGCGGCAGGGGACGCGATCGCGATGAGAGCAGAGACGAGCGGCAGTCGACTCCCCTGTCAGAAAGCGATAATGACCCACTACTGAGCAAATCCGCCTTTGGTGACGACCACGAAGATGATGTGGTGACTGAAGAACCAAGACGCGGAAGACGAGGATCACGCTCACGCGATAGAGACGACGACAGCAGTACGCGTGAATCTGGCCGTAGAACATCCTCGGGAAAGTCGCGTCCAGATGACGACAGCCGCAGGAACGATGACGAGAACCGGCGAAGTGATGATGACGAGCCACGCCCAAGACGGGGACGCGGCGGTCGCAATCGCGATGAGTCTGATGGTGACGATTCACGCCGAAAACGCAGCAATGTGCCCACTTGGCTGGAAACCGTGGAATTGCTAGTCGACGCCAACATCGAAAACCACAAAAACAGTAAAAATGGGGGTGGTCGTGGACGAGGTGGTGGACGAAGGCGATAATCCAACGATGTGGTCACCGGGTGGTTTTCGATAACCCTCCTGTGACTTAAGATTAGGTTTCAGAATTTGGGGAAGGTGGTCCTGCAACGCCCGAGCAGGGGCAAACCACCACCTCTCTTGTCCGATGGTGGCGACCCTTACGACTGTGAGTCGTGAACCTGGTCAGGCCTTAACTGGAGCAGCCATAAGCGGTGTAGCTTTGTGTAAGGGTTGCCGCCATCGGGCAAGAGATTCCTGCCACGTCGTTTGACTGGAAGCACCCAACCTTCAAAACCTTGACGCCCCCCGCTTCGCATGGCTGATCCTCACGATAAGTCCGAAGATGGCAACTATGTCGTTGTCGCCAGACGGTACCGGCCTCGAGGATTCAATGAACTCGTTGGACAGGAACATGTCTGCCGAGCCTTGGTCAACGCGATCGAAACCAACCGGGTGGGTCATGCATACTTATTCACGGGGGCGCGTGGAGTTGGCAAAACTAGCGCTGCAAGAATCTTTGCCAAAGCGCTGAACAATGAATCAGGGCCAAGCGCCACCCCTGACAATGAAAGCGACGTTGCTCTCGCGATTGACGCAGGCCAAGACGTCGATGTGATTGAGATTGATGGTGCGAGCAACCGTGGTATTGATGAAATCCGCAGTTTGCGTGCCAACATTGGCGTACGCCCCAGTCGTGCGCGGTACAAGATTTATATCATTGACGAAGTACACATGCTGACAACGCCAGCTTTCAATGCGTTGCTGAAAACATTGGAAGAACCTCCCGAGCATGCCAAGTTCATTTTCTGCACCACTGACCCTGAACGGTTGCCCATTACGGTACTGAGCCGCTGTCAACGTTTTGACTTTGCGCCGGTCGAAGTTCCAAAAATTGTGAATCGCCTGCGGGAAATTGTGACAGCAGAGTCAGCCGAAGCAGATGACGCGGCTCTTGAATTACTTGCTCGTCGGGCTGCCGGTTCCATGCGTGACAGCCAGTCGCTGCTCGAGCAGGTTTTGAGCTTCAGTCACGGCCAACTTTCGGCTGATCAAGTGCATGCGATGCTCGGCACCGCAGATGACGTGCGACTGCATGCACTCGCGTCCGCAATGGCAGATCGCGATACATCCGGCGCCATGCAAATCCTCGACGAGAGCATTGACGCGGGCATCGACGCTGGGCGTCTTGCGGAACAATTACTTTGCTACTTTCGTGACTTGATGGCGGTCACGGTCGACTGCGCTCCAAGCCTGCTGCGACACACATCAGCATCACTACACCCGGAATTGAAGCAATTGGGAGACCGCTGGGGCCTGCAAACGGTTCTGGCTGTGGTCGGTCTAATCGATCAAACACTCGTGCGAATTCGACATAGTGTCTACTCACGAGTTCTTCTGGAATCGACCTTGATCCAAATTTGCAATCTACCGGACCTTCAACACATTTCGGATCTTGCAGCAGCCGCCAGCAATGCCGGCCTCACATCGAACCAAAAAAAAAAGCCAACCTTAATTCCCCGACGAACAGCACCAGCAAGTAGCGAGCTCACGTCGGCGGAGCAACCTCGAATATCGATCACCGGCCAACAGGGGACTCCGGCAGATGCCCAAACAGGCAACAACACACTGACTTCGGTTACCAGCCCCAACGCGGCAAGTACGCAAGAGCAACACTCAACACCAAAGGTGACTGATTCACCTCAACCAACGCCGACACCAGAAGCTCGCCCGGCAGTTCAGAACACAACAAATCAGACCAGTACTCATGCTCAAGACAGAGAGCACGGTGTCGGAACCGATACTCCAGACAATTCCCCCAAAGTCCAAACAGCACGGTCAGCCGAACCATGGACACAAGTAGAAGCCCAACGCGTCTGGCAGGAAACTCTTGGCGACCTCGAATCGATGACGGAAGCCTTTGCCCGCATGGTTAGCAAAGTCGTCGCGGTAGGCACACAACAGCTTCGGCTTGAATTTCCTGCCAACGGTAACTTGGCAATGAAACGGTGCGAACTTCCCGAACACCGCAATACGATCGTCCAAGCAGTTTCAAAACGTGCCGGCCGCGACATTACCCTTGACTACTACCTGACAGAAGCAGTCCCAGCACCCAAAAAAACCGAGACAACTGGTAATAAACCATCGCGTATCCAGCGGATGCGCGAGATCGAAGCGAACGAACTCGTCCGAACCTGCATTGATCTCTTCAGTGCAGAGATCGTGCGTATTGACAGAGCCAACTGAATCATTCCCATTTCAATAGCAAAAGGAATTCAAAAATGTTCAAAGGACTGGGAAATCTCGGCAATATTGCATCCATGGTGGGAGCTCTGCAACAACTGCCAGACAAAATGCAGGAACTCAACGAACGCATGAAGTCGGAGCGAGTCAACGCGAGTTCGGGATGTGGCACCGTCCATGTATCGATGAACGGAGTAGGCCACGTTGAAGAAGTCAAAATCGTGGGCGACCTTACGGGCGACAACCTTGAGCTTGCGATCCGCGATGCAACCAACGCCGCAGGCGCTGCTGCAAAGCAACTCTACGCCGAAGCGATGAGCCAAATGGCTCGCGATATGGATCTCAACTTACCCGGGATTGATAATATTCTTACCAATCTGACGGGAGGCGGTTGAGCGGATGAGTGACCACGGTGGTGCGGTTTCGGAATTGGTCGACCAACTTGGGCGACTGCCGGGAATCGGTCGAAAGAGCGCGGAACGCCTGGCCTTTCATTTATTGAGAGTCAGCGAAACTGAGGCGCTTGCACTGGCGGAGTCGATTCGTCGAGTCCGACAGGATGTGAGATATTGCGAACAATGCTTCAACTTGTCCGAGAGTGAATCTTGTGCGATCTGTGGCGATAATAATCGTGATACCACGCGGCTCTGTGTGGTTGAGCAACCAAGAGATCTGATGAGCCTTGAGCAGGCTGGAATCTTCAAGGGTGTCTATCATGTGCTTCTTGGGCGGATCGCACCTCTGGACGGCATTGGGCCGGACCAACTGACCATTGATGCCCTTGTCGAGAGAGTCAGAAAAGGAAATTTTGTAGAAATTATTATGGCAACGAACCCCACTGTTGAAGGTGATGGGACCTCCCTCTACGTCAGCAACCTTTTGAGCGAATTTCCCGTGGAAATAACCCGTTTAGCTCGCGGGATCACGGCTGGCAGTGTGTTGGAATATGCCAATCGTGAGATGATTGCCGACGCTTTATCTGGAAGACAAAAGTTATAATTGGAACGGGACTTGCGTGGTTCTAGGGAAAGGTAGCTATGATGGTGCTTACGCCAACGTGGCAAGAATGGATTTCCCTGTCGTGAGAACCTGTCATGCGGATGTCGATGGGCCTACAGGCCCGACAATTGCAAACCCAAAAGCTGGCCCCTCGGATGATCCAGTCAATGGAGATTCTGCAGCTGCACGCGCTTGCATTGCAGGAACGCATTGAACAGGAGATGAACGAGAATCCGCTGCTAGAGCAACAGGAAGTGGACCCGCTGGCGCCCGATGATGCCAACGCGGAAGTTCCAACCAAGGACACCCGCAGCGAAAACGAGAAAGAACTCGTTGTCGACAACGACCATGACAACAAAGAAGACTTCGAGCGTCTTCAGAATATGGTTTCGGAGCTACCGAACACGTTTGACGAGTCATTCCGCCGCTCCGCAAGCCGGATGCAGGAAGATGCTGATCGACGACATGACCTGATGGCTAATGCCGTTTCACGTCCCGAGTCACTCAATGACTTTCTGCTGCACCAACTGTCTGAAATGGACATCGATGACAGAATTGAGCAAATAGCCGAGCGGATCATCAGCACCCTGGATGCACGTGATGGCGGCTATCTGCGCACACCACTCGCTGACCTGCTGCCTGCCGGTCACACAGAAGAGGATTTGGAACTTGCAGAGCAGGCGCTCGCGGTGGTCCAGTCGCTGGAGCCATCTGGGATTGCGGCTCGCAGCTTGAGTGAGTGCCTTCTCAAGCAAATTAAAGGGTCCTTTCCACATCACGATGAAATGCGAACCCTGATCGAATCTCACTTGGAAGATCTGGCCGAAAATCGCTTGCCACAGATCGCCAAAAAAACCGGCTACAGCATCGACCTGATTCAAACCGTGCGAGAGGAATTGCACGTTTTGAATCCAAAGCCAGGTGCGATGTTCATGGAAACCTATGTACCGAATGTCACCCCCGACATCATTCTCGAACAGGATGACAGCGGGGACTATCGAGTCAAGCTGGATGACGATCGAGTACCCACACTCTTCATCAGTGAGTACTACCGGAAACGACTGCAGGATCCATCGAGTACACCTGCGGAGCGTGAATTTATCAAAGGAAAAATTAACAGTGCTCAGTGGCTAATCGATTCCATCGAGCAGAGGCGTAGCACGCTCACCAAAGTTGCCCAGGCGATTGTGGAACATCAAAAGCGTTTTCTGGACGAAGGCCCAGAGGTGATTGAACCGCTGAAAATGCAACAGATCGCTGACAAAGTCGGCGTCCACGTGACAACAGTCAGTCGCGCGGTCGATGACAAGTGGATTCAGACACCACGTGGGATCCTGCCACTGAAGCGATTTTTCGTTGGCGGAACCCAAACCGACGACGGTGAAGATGTTGCCTGGGACACCATTCGTTTGAAACTTCAGGAATTGATCGACAAGGAAGACAAGAGTGATCCTTACAGCGACGAAAAACTTGTCGAAGAACTGAAGAAGACCGGCATGGCCGTTGCGCGGCGAACCGTCACAAAATACCGCAAAAGGATGGGCATCCCCAGCAGCCGACAGCGACGCGATTGGTCGCTGCCGAAGAAATAGTCAGCGCTGACGAACACCAACAAAACTCTGGGAACCAGCCCGCAACAAGCCGCTTTGCAGACTGGTTTTTTTGGAATGTGATCGGAACAGAGCATCGGCGTGCGCCAGCACTCAGACCGCTTGCATCACATCCATTTCTTTGGCGAGCCGCTTGCGTGCGACATGAAGTCGACGCTTGATCGTTCCCACCGGGGCTTCAAACTGATCACTCATCTCAATAAGTGATTTGCTTTGAAGGTAAAACGCTTTCAGTGTCTGCTGATCAAGTGAGCCAAGTCGATCAATGCTACTCCTGATCACTGCAGCCTGTTCACGCCCCTCGGCAATATCGTCCGGCGAGCCGGTCGAAAAGCAAGTTGCCTCGAGTGTCTCCGGGTCGCACGCAAGTGCCGCCCGACGACGGGTCAGGCGATTGATTGCCATCCGATGCACGATCCGACGCAGCCAACCGCCAAATGCTTCAGGTACGCGAAGTTGCTGAAGTTTTTGCATCGCTTGGACAAATACATCCTGCGTCAACTCTTCTGCCTCATCAGCATTACGAACTCGCCGCATTGCCAACGCGACAATTGCTGGTCGGTAGCGTTCAAACAACTCACCAAATGCTTCCCGGTCACCAGCCTGCGCTGCCAGCACAAGCTCGGGAACAGTCTTTAATTGAGTGTGGGGTAACGTCTCTTCTACTAGTTTCATTTTTCAGTTCCTTCGATACCGACGCACTTCAATAAGTTGCTGCGATATTGCACGCCGGAATTCCTGCTCCTGATACAGAAGCGTTCACTAGGGCCTTTGCACGCGTTTACATGCGTGATTTTTCTATCTCTTGAAACTTGCCGGTTATGATGTCGGGATCTGTGATGACCAACGAATGCAAACTGGCAAATGGGGTGGCAACCGCTACGAGAAACATCGAGTTTCGGTGTCTGCAAATAACGAGATGGCCTGAGTTGGAATGGCTTATGTCGCAACCGACCCAAGGCCTAGGTCCTGATGCCGCGTGACACCACGACCACAACCCTTCTCCAGTCGGCTAACGGCCACCAACGATGAACGCGGGAACAGGGATTCGCCCTACTAGGCGTGTCTTGTTCCCATCGAACAGGTCGCGTCGACCCAAGTGGGCTGCAGACACAATCTGCCGCGTTGCCCACCCGTCATTCCGGTGCGCTGCCTGCCCATGTCACTCATGGGCGACATAAACAATCCGCTGGAATACGCCGGCATTCCAAGAGGTTTCCGCTGCTGAGACAGATGGAGGTTCATCTCGCGTACGAACGACACAACGACCTTGATCTCACGGACAGTGGCAACAACCACAGGGCGAGTTACGGCGGTGATGACTTTTTCGAAACGCATTTGAACCTCCAGAGGCACCTCAAAGGTGCAGGAGCGGATACAGAAAACTTATGAAATTGGTGCGGAATCGAAAGATTCACACAACTCCTTCCAGTCCCAAGAGTATACCAAGAAGACCGTTTAGGCCAGTGAAACCACGGTGATCCGTAGTATCAAAGCCCAGTGAAGGCATCGGTGGAATAGACGCATCCGATGGACAGAGGTTCGTCAAAAAACCAGAAGAATCTTTAGCAAGGAGATTTCAGTGGTCCAAAACGTCGAATTGGCAGCTCTGCGACGGCGAGCCTCCGCGGGTCTGGCTGCTGCAGCGGATCTCGTTTGGCCGCCGTCTTGCCCACTATGCAAACAGCAACCGCCAGCCAAACCGGGCGTGACAGCCGACTTTTGCGTTTCATGCTCAGCGGCACTCTCGGAAAGTGAACACCTGACGCAAGCAGCATGCCCCGGTTGCGGCGTGCCCCAAGCCTACTCCTGCAAAGTGAGTACAAATCCAACTCTGAGAGATCATGTCGCCATGCAGAACCCACTCAAAAATGCGGAATTAGCGGCAAAAACCGTGGAAACGCTCCGAGATGAAGGACCTTCTCGATTGAACTCAGATACAGGCCGCAGCCCAAACGCCATCAAAGCTGGACGTGAGAGCCAAAGGTTCTCCAAGTGTCCCCATTGTTACAACCAAAAATTCAGATTTGAAGCGGTTTTTCCTCTATGGCTATACCAAGATAAAGTCCGAGAAGTTGTGCTAGCTGCGAAAAATGCACGTCAAACTGCACTCAGTGCGACGCTGGGGCGGCGTCTGGGGGCAAGAGTTCTTGGGTTGCAGAGAGTATCTTCCGAATTCGACCTCGTGACCTACGTTCCCTCTCACTTCAGTCGACAATTCGCACGAGGGGGCAATGGAAATCAAGTCATCGCAGAAGAAGTGGGCAAAACGCTGAGGATCCCCTGCCGCCAACTACTTAAAATCACTCGTAGAATCAGCAAACAAGCTTGGTTGGGCGATCAAGCCAGGAATAGAAATGTGAGCGGTGCGTTTTCCATGAAAAAAAGCTATGCTTGGGGAAGACTTTCGGGAATCAATGCAAAACGCATTCTGGTAGTGGATGACGTGATGACGACCGGAGCGACAGCGAACGAGGTTTCGCGTGTTTTATTGGCCTCTGGTGCAAAGGGCGTTTGCTTGGCAGTAGTTGCCCGAGCACTACGTTTCTGATGGACAGCATCCGAGTTTCTGATGGACAGCATCCGATAATTACGCAAACAAAATTTCTTAAAAGACCAAAGCCGAACTTTCCAGAGCATCTTGATTTCCTAGACCCATTAAACAGTTCCTGAAACGCAATTACAAAGCACACGCGATGTGCACCCAAATCACCGATTTGCCAACGGCAATCGTGAACGCCGGCGAGGGATGCTACCGCTGATCTCCCAGATCGGCTCAATGACAAAAGGACTGGCAGTCCGAGACATAACGCACAACGAAAACACGATGGAATCGAATAGCAACAAGCCTAAGAACACTTCAAAGCGCGTAGGCGGTTCGCGACGCGCGATCCTACGTGGATTGGGAATTGTCCTGCCACCGCTGCTGACAATCGTTGTTCTGATCTGGGCTTGGAACACAATCGAGAACTACGTACTCCGTCCGATCGAATCCGGTGTACAACACGCGATCGTTTGGAGCATCCCAGACAAAACATTCAGCGATCTTCCCAAAGGTGCGATTGCGAATAGCACCGGCAAAGGCGAAGGTTTTCTTTTTCAGGGCACTGAGTACGTGTCTGGGCCGACTGGCCGTCGCTATTTGCCAGACTATGTCAAGAAGTTAGTCGATGATCAAAGCGACTACTCGCTGCCACCGACCAGTGCCAAGGCCTACTGGGATCGCTACGTTCAACTGAAGTACATGCCCCGTTGGCAAGTTGTTCCAATCTTTATCTGTGTCTTCACGATTGTGCTGTACTTTCTCGGACGATTGTTCACGCTTGGGATGGGCAGATGGTTCGTCAAAGGCTTTGATCATGCGATTTTGAGTATTCCCGTCGTCAACAAGGTTTACGGCAGCGTCAAGCAAGTCACCGACTTTGCTTTCAGCGAACGGGAGATCGAATTCAATCGTGTCGTTGCCATCCAGTACCCAAGGGAAGGCATTTGGTCGCTTGGTTTCGTAACGGGCGACAGCATGCGAGAAATCGCCGAAGCAACAGGCGAGCAGATGCTGAGCGTTCTAATGCCCACCAGCCCGATGCCAATGACCGGTTTCACTGTAACAGTGAAGAAGAGCGAGGCGATTGATCTTAATCTGACAGTGGATGAAGCGATTCAATTCGTTGTCAGCTGCGGCGTGGTTGTTCCAAGTCAACAACGCGTCGATACCCTGACAGCGAATCCCAACTCGTCCATTGAGGCACCAGCAGCGATTCTGCCCCCAAACATCAATGACGACTTCCCAGAACCTACCTCTCCGTAACAATCCTGAGTGCTTTCAAGATGCAGCCAACATCAGTGTCTCTCTTCACGGACATTAGCAGGGCATCTGACTAGTCGCCAAGTTGGGTGACCAGGAAGGGCGTCACAAGTCGAGAAGCTGGGCTGCATGAAATGCAAGTCTGCCCTCGATCAGTCTGGAAAAGAACGATCAAAAACGGTGGATAGCGGACCACCCCCCCTACAAATGCCCCAGATTCCGCTTCTCATGGCCAGTGCAGCGAACAAGCCTACCCGAATAGCCATGTCAGCGGGTATTCTATCTGTATGTCATCAGACTTGACCGAATCGATCCTCTCCCCCAGCGTGCTGCTCTGGCTTGGCAGTGTGTTGATCGCTGGGATCCTGATGTTTAGTTTGATGAATCGGCGTCGCGCTAACCTCACTGACAGTCTCCGTGAGTTCGTTGACAAGAAGAACCCGAAGCACCCAACGGCAGGTGATTCGCCGCCCCCTGAGGGTGACACGTCAGATTGATCGAGACGTGACCTTCAGCACTTAAGCCTTGTCTAACGGAAAGTTGGATGAGCCCCTGTGTCAATTGCTTGAATATGGAACAGATGAACAAACGCGTTTACATAAAGACAGTCGGTTGCCAGATGAATGTTCTGGACAGCGAGATGGTCATCGCAGACCTGAAACGACACGGATACACCGTGGTCGACACTCCCAAGGAAGCGGACTGCATTTTTTATAACACCTGCAGTGTTCGTGAGCACGCTGAAGAAAAAATCTACAGCGCACTTGGGAAGATCAGACAGACCAAAGAGCAGCAACCGGACAAGTTGATTGGTGTCATGGGTTGCATGGCACAGAAAGATCAGGAAATCGTTTTTAAGAGGGCACCTTATGTAGATATGGTGATTGGCCCGGGTCAATTACATCGCGTGCCCGACCTGATCGAAAAAGTTCGTGCAGGTGAAGGCCGTCAAATGGCCGTCTCGCTAAAACGCAACGAGGGAACACAGGCTGTGATCGCCCGCAGTCACGAAACGTTTGATCCACTTCGTGACCCTTCCATGCGTCCTACTCCTTTTCAGGCTTATCTGCGAATTCAGATCGGCTGTGATAAGTTCTGTACCTATTGCGTGGTCCCGAACACACGAGGTCCGGAGCAGGGAAGGTCGCCCCAACAAATTGTTTCAGAAGCTCAAATCCTTGCGGAGCAAGGCTGCCGGGAAATCACTCTGCTGGGACAAACCGTTAACAGCTACAAATTTAAAAATGAAGACGGAACGATCACAGACATGGCTGATTTGCTCGAGCAACTGCAACCCATCGAGGGGCTCGAACGCATCAAGTTTGTGACAAACTACCCCAAGGACATGACCGAACGTTTGCTGTGCACCACACGTGACTTGCCCAAAGTTTCGCCGTATCTTCACGTGCCGGCACAAAGCGGCTCGGACGTGGTTCTGAAAAGGATGAAACGTGGATACACCTGCCCGGCCTATAGGGAAGTGGCGGAACGACCCGAGCGGGTTCTTCCGGAAGCAGCGATCAGCAGCGACTTCAGTGTGGGCTTCAGCGGAGAAACGGAGGAAGACTTCCAGAAGACCATCAAGCTGGTGGAGCGGTGCCGGTTCAAAAACAGCTTTATCTTCCAATACAGTGAGAGACCTGGCACAAAAGCTGCGGATCGCCTGCCCGACGACATTCCCAGAGAAGTCAAAATACGGCGTAACAACGAACTGTTGGCTGTTCAGGATGCGATCGCCAAGGAAGATAATCAAAAACTGATCGGGCAAACCGTCGACGTTCTCGTGGAAGGGCCCAGCAAAAAAGGCCTGAAGTCTACCGACGGGGCCGTTGTTCAAATGACCGGCCGTACACAATGCGACCGCATCGTGGTCTTTGATGGGAATCGGCGACAAGCAGGGCAGTTCATGAAAATCCACGTCGACGATTGCAGCAGCCATACCCTGGTCGGCCGGGTGGAAACGGTTGAAGTCGTCACCATTGGCGGGCTGGCATAAGCACATCTCCACGTTGGTTGTCGGGCTGATGCCTGACCTTCCACCACCGAATAAACCCGCGAATTTGATTCACACCGAGAGTGGAGTCTGCTCTGAATACCCCAACCACTGAATCCCCTATCAAATGCCACTCACTCTCCAATGGATTGACGGTTCTTGTTCAACCCATGCCATGGCTGCGGACAGCGGCACTTTCCTTGAACCTGCACGCAGGTGTGCACCGGGAGCCAACTCATCTTGGTGGGTTGAGCGGCATGGTTTGCGAAATGATCCAGCGCGGTGCAGGTCAATATAGCAGTCGCGACCTGGTCGCTGCTCAAGACAACCTTGGCATCGATCGCAACTCAGGTGTCAGCACTGCATTTGTCTCGTTCGGAGCTGCGATGCCAAGCGAGTCTCTGGAGGCAGCGATTTCGCTTTATGCCGACATCGCACGCAAACCGCACCTTCCACAGGATCAATTGGACGATGCCCGCATGATGGCGGTTCAGGAATTACGTGCCATGGAGGACGAACCTACTCATCGGGTCATGCGTCGCCTGCGCGAGCTGCACTATGGCAAACGATTGGGGCGTTCCAACTATGGCACAGAAACAGGAATCCAAGACATCACGCAGGAAGACATCCGTGATTTCTATCAAACCAACTATCACGCAACGGGTGGTATTCTCTCAATCGCTGGCAAGGTAGACGCCGCACAGGTGATCGACTGGGCAGAAGCAGCCTTTGGCGATTGGCGTACCGGCGAACTCGAGGACCTTCCGAGTCCCGCCGGAGTTGCCAAGTACGAACATTTCGAATCAGCATCCAGCCAAACCCATATCGGATTTGCCTTCGACGCCGTTCCCTACAGCCACCCTGAATACTTCAAACTACGGGCGGGCATGGGCATTCTGAGTGATGGCATGAGCAGTCGACTTTTTGATCGCGTCCGTGAAAAGCGAGGCCTGTGTTACACCGTCACTGCCAGCTGTCATTCATTGAAAAATGGCGGGGGCGTGTTTGGCTATGCAGGCACGACACCCGAACGTGCTCAAGAAACACTGGATGTCACACTTCACGAGATCGAAAGTTTGCTGAATGACCTTGAATCTAGTGAACTCGAGCGTTGGAAAGTCCGCATCGAAAGTGGCTTGATCATGGAGCAGGAGTCAAGTGCTTCACGCGCGTCGTCGATGGCTTCCGACTTTTACCAGCTAGGTCGCCCCATGACCACGGTTGAACTTGAGACCCTTATCGAATCGCTAACACTGGACGACATCCGCGATTACTGGTCGGCCAATCCCCCCAAAGATTATCGAATCGTAACACTCGGTCCCAACCCGCTGACGATTCCCGAATCCTCCGAATCCACTGCAGTTTAAAGATGCCCGAGTTTCGCGAAACTACTCTCTCCAATGGACTGCGTGTCGCAGCAGAAATCGATGGCCGCGGTTACTCCGCGGCCTTCGGATACTTTGTTCGCGCCGGCTCACGCGATGAAGTTGATCGAGAGTCAGGACTAAGCCACTTTCTTGAACACATGATGTTCAAAGGAACAAAACGTCGATCAGCAGCAGATGTCAATCGCGAACTCGATGAACTTGGCGGCCAAAGCAATGCCTACACCAGCGAGGAACAGACAGTTTATTATGCGACAGTCCTGCCGAAATTTCAGCATCGTTTGGTTGACCTTCTGACAGACATGCTAAGCCCGACCTTGGATGCAGATGAGTTTGCGACGGAACGGCAGGTGATCCTCGAGGAAATTGCAAAGTACGAAGACCAACCACCCTT
>JAAHTH010000947.1_pt1 | contig 26605 bp, 42 predicted proteins | sample 6116091 | NCBI WGS metagenome assembly JAAHTH01 (sample SAMN13939990, study PRJNA603662) | sponge metagenome | isolation source: marine sponge | host: Mycale hentscheli | place: New Zealand | collected 2006
CACAGCCAACTAGATTTATGCCTTTCTTACAAGATTTAGATTTTAGTGGTTTGCCAAGGTATGAAGATATTAAAGACATAAGTGGCCCTCAAGATATCACACCAACATTATTTGATATTGATATAGAAGAAATCCTTAAAGATATTGACACAGAAAAGTTTGAAGACATAGATTTAAGCGGTATTGATATACCATCATTAGCACCAGTTTTTCCTACAGCTCCTGTGTTGAAACAACCAATAACACCATCAATACCACAAGTTCCTGTAATGCCTGAAGTTCCTGTAATGCCTACATCTCCAGTTTTTAAAGAACCAATTGCTCCTGTTTTTCAGCAGCCAATAACACCTGTCATGCCTAGAGTTCCTGTCATGCCTGAACCAGTAATACAACAACAACCAGTTAGACAGGAAGTACCATTTGTTCCAGAGATACCAAGCATCCCCATGAACTTTACTGGATTACCACAAATGCCAGTCATACCAAATATTCCAGTTATGCCTGAACTGCCAGTTGTACCACAATCAATTGTGCAACAACCTATACAGCCAATGAACTTTACTAGATTATCCAACTTACCAGTTTCTAATTTTGTCCAGCCTAGCGTTGAAGAAATCGTATCTCCAATCAGCAGAAGCAGAACATTACCATCAACACCAAGAGGATTATTTAGTTTATAAATGTCAGTCACACACGAAGAAGTAGTTAAAGCAGCAGAAGCTGAAAGAATTTTAAATTCTGATGTCTTTAAAGAAGCAATAGAAAATCTTAAAAACGAATACATAACTCATTGGTTAAACTCTCGCGGCATTGATGATGTTGCAGTTAGAGAAGACTTCCACAGATCCTTATTACTTCTCCCCGAAGTAGAAAGACACTTACGCATCATGGCTGAGAAAGGCAAACTCACAAAAGCCAACATTAATAAAATTCGTAACATAGCCTAAAACTTTCCCTTTTATACATTCTTGATATAAAATATCCCTAAATACAATATAGGAGTATTTTATGAGCAATAACGGAAAACCGACTGCTTTACAAACCGAAGGTCAAAAGGCAACCTCAGCGTTTGAAAGTTTCTTAGCCCCTGAAGAGGACACGCAAGAAGAAGCAGTCATAGAGGAAGCTGAAAGCATTGAGCCTGAGATCGATGAATTAGAAGAACAAGACGAGGAAGATACCGAAGAGCTTGTCGATGAAGAAGAACTCGAATTTGATGATGAAGAAGATGGTGAAGAAGAAACGGAAGTTGAAGAGGTAGAAGAGCAACCCGTCTATAGAGTCACAGTTGATGGCTCAGAGATAGAGGTCACGCAGGACGAACTCATTAATGGTTATTCACGCCAACAAGATTATACGCGGAAGACACAGGAACTTGCCAATCAAAGAAAAACGATTGAGCAACAAGCCCAAGAGCTTCAGCAAAGAGATGCGATTTACGCACAGTTGTTACCGAAGATGGAAGCCCAATTAAAGGGCGAATTGGTAAACGAACCAGATTGGGATAGTTTATACAATGATGATCCGATAGCATTTGTACGCGAAAAACAACTCTGGGATGAAAAGAAAGAAAAGTTGAAGGCCGCTGAAGCTGAAAACGCAAGACTCCAACAAGAGTCATACGCGCAACAGCAACAGCTAATTGCACAACAAGTGCAAGAAGGCCAACAAAAGATTCTTGAAATCATACCAGAATGGAAAAATGCAGAAGTTGCTCAAAAAGAGAAACTAGCAATTCGCGACTATGGTATTAATGTCTTGGGGTATGCACCTCAAGAAATGGATGCAATTTATGACTATCGTGCTTTGCTTGGTTTAAGAAACGCTTGGTTAAACTCTAAAACAGTTGAAGCCACGAAGAAGAAACCAACACAAAAAGCACCTGCAAGAGTAGCCCGACCTGGAACGACCAGTAGAAAGAAATCGGTAGCACCAGCGAAAAGAGCAAAACAGGTTTTAGCTAAATCTGGAAAAGTCCAAGATGCAGCTAAAGTTTTTGAACAATTTTTAAAATAATTTTATAGGTAAATATAATGGCTAAAGTAACAAACGCATTTGATACATACAGCGCGACTTCAGACAGAGAAGATTTAAGTAATATCATTTACAACATCTCTCCAATGCAAACTCCGTTTATGTCATCAATTGGAAAAAGAAGTATTAACAATGTTGTCTTCGATTGGCAAACAGAAGTATTAGCAACTCCAGTTGCTACAGGTGAACTAGAAGGTTTCGAACTTTCAAGATCAGCTGCTGTTGCAACCACTCGTGTTAGCAATGTTGCGATGATTTCAAAAAGAGATGCAACTGTATCAGGCTCACAAGAGTCTTCAGACCCTGCTGGTAAGAGATCAGAAATGGCTCACCAACTAGCTATCATGTCCAAAGCTCTTAAGAGAGATATGGAAGAAGCTCTTTGTCAAAATAATGGCAAAACAACTGGTGATGCGACAACTGCTCGTAAAACTGGTGCTTTTGAATCTTGGATGAAATCTAATGTTAACAACGCAGCAGGATCAACTCCTACTGGCGGTGGAACAGCTCCAACAGACGGAACTCAAAGAGATCTTACAGAAGCTCTTTTGAAAGACGTTTTACAAGACTGCTTTGAAAATGGTGGTGAACCATCAATAGCAATTTGTGGGCCACATAACAAACAAGTTATCTCTGGTTTCACAGGTAGATCTCAAGCAAGACAAATGATCGATGCAAACACTGTTGAAGCATCAGTATCTATCTACTCTTCTGACTTTGGTGAGCTAAAAATAGTTCCATCAAACAGATCAAGAGAAAGATCTTTATTGTTGGTTGATCCTGAAATGGCGAAAGTATCTTTCTTGCGTGATTTCAAAACAGTTGACATTGCAACAATCGGTGATGCAGTCACTAAAATGATCGTTGTTGAGTATGGATTAGAAGTATCCAACGAAGCAGCTCATGGTTTAGTTGCTGACCTTAACGTAAGTTAAGTTCTCGGTTAAGAACCTTAAAGGGATGTTTCGGCATCCCTTTTTTTTGTGTTAAAATTCTTGCATGGCTAAAAGAACTGTTATAGATCACAAGACTGGTTTTACCAACGAGTTTATTACTGAAGACGATAAAGATATCTATCACACAACTCAGGATTTGAATCCTGTAATAGAACATTGCAAAATGCTTGCAGAACATAAACCAGGTAAAGATCTTCGCCATGTGGCAGAAGTGCCATTGGTTATATATCAAAGAGCGTGTCGAGAAGGATGGGCCAATGATATGAGCGAATGGAGAAAATGGCTAAACAAATCAGACAATAAAGTCTTTAGAACATGGCAAGGTAAACTATGACATACGCAGAATTAAAATCTAACATCGCAAGTTATCTGAATCGTTCAGATTTAACAGATGTGATTGACTCATTTATTGACAGCACAGAAGCAGAATTTAACCGCAGACTAAGGGTTAAAGGCATGATTAAACGTGCTACTGCAACACTAGATTCTCAATATATCTCTGTACCAACTGATTGGTTAGAGGCTATAAACATACAAATTGATAGCGGTGATTTTTCACCTTTGTTTCAACAATCTATAGAATCATTGGATGTATACAGAAAATCTAATGACAATGTAACAGGGCAACCTATTTACTTTGCATTGGTAGATGATTCAATTGAATTTGCACCTACCCCAGACGGAAGTTATACAGTACAATTAACCTACTACGGAAAGATAGATGCGTTAAGCGATTCTAATACGAGTAACTTTTTATCCACAGGATATCCAGATGCTTACCTTTATGGATCATTAAAACACGCTTCTATCTATTTAATGGAAGATGAACGAGTGCCATTATTTACAGCACAGTTCGAGAAATCTCTAGAAGAAATGAGACTAGAGCAAGAAAAAGCTGAGTTTGCCAAAGGTTCTTTAATGCAAAGAAGAAGAACTTACGGGAAACGCAGTAAAGATATTTATTATTTTGGTAATAACTAGGAGTATAAAAAATGGCTGGATTTAGTGATTATTTAGAAGACAAGGTACTTGACCATGTATTTGGCGGTACTGCTTATACAGCACCTACAACTTTGTATGTTGCTTTGTATACAGTAGCACCTACTGATACTGGTGGTGGTACTGAAGTAACAGGTGGATCTTATGCAAGACAAACATCTACTTTTACTGTCTCAGGTACAGACCCTACCACAGCGACAAACGCAGCAGCAATTGAATACCCAACAGCTACAGCCGATTACGGAACTGTGGTTGCGGTTGGTATTTTAGATGCATTATCTAGTGGTAACTTACTTGCATACGCAGATTTAACTACTTCAAAAACTGTATCAACAGGAGATGTATTCAGATTTGATGCTGGTGATTTAGACATCACATTAGCTTAATACCATGGCCTCAGTAGGCTACGGGTTATACACATACGGGAAGTCCGACTATGGAACTCCCGTTTATCATTTTGGTGTAGCCACATCCGCCCAAACATCAGGCTTTACTGCTGAATCATCAGTTATACGCCATGGTGTGGCTACCATACCAGGCGTTTCTGACTTTGATGCTGTTAGTACAGTTATTAAATTAGGGTCATCCACCCTTGCTCAAACCTCAAACTTTACTGGTAATGGTGAGGTTGTTAAGTTCGGTGCATCAGTTATATCCGCAGTTTCAGGCGGTTCAGCTATAGGTCGACAAATAGATCGTGGATCAGCGACTATAGCCGAGACATCTGGAATGTCTGCAACTGGTAGACAAATTGATAGAGGGGTTGCAACCATTGCGGCAGTATCAGGCTTTAGTGCAGTAGGTACGCAAATCGACAGAGGTTCTGCAACCATAGCCTCAACCAGTGGTATGACATCTGCTGGTGTATTAATTAAATTAGGATCTTCAACATTACCAGAAACATCTGGTATGACGGGTACAGGAAGACAAATAGATCGTGGTGTTTCTTCTATAGCAGCTATCTCTGATATGACTGGTACAGGTCGATTCACCATTAGTGCCAATGCTGTATTATCAGCAACATCAGGATTTGATGCGACTGGTAGGCAGATTGATCGAGGCTCAGCAACGATTCAACAAACAAGTGGTTTTTCTGCTGTTGGTGGTTTAAAATGGAATGACATTATAGTTCCAGCAGAGACATGGACAGATCAAACCGCAACTGGCGGTACATGGACAGAAGAAACTGTACCACCTTCAGACTGGACAACATTAGGCAAACAAGACGCAGCTTAAAGGAATTTTTTTATGGCAGATACATTTACTACTAATTTAAACCTTACCAAACCAGAGGTTGGTGCATCCACCGATACCTGGGGAACTAAGTTAAACAATGATTTAGATGACCTAGATGCAATCTTTAGTTCTACTGGTACATCGGTAGCAATTAATTTGGACGGAGCAGTCATTGATAGCTCTGTTATTGGTGGCACTACCCCAGCAGCAGGTACTTTTACAACTTTAACTGCTAATACCTCTATTACAGGCACACTAGCCACAGCAGCACAAACCAACATTACAAGTGTTGGTACTCTTACAGGTTTAACTGTAAATGGTAATGTTTCTGTAGATGGCGGAACTATCAAACTTGATGGTAATTATCCAACTGGTACAAATAATGTAGCTTTGGGTGATACTGCTTTGGATAGCGTTACAACAGGTACAGGCAATGTTGCATTAGGTGCTTTTTCTTTAACAGCACTAACATCAGGTATTAAAAATGTTGGTGTTGGAACAAGTGCTTTATATACAGTAAGCACTGGTAATTATAATACAGCTATAGGACACGAAGCATTAGAACTAAATACCGCAGACAACAATACTGCGGTTGGTTACTTAGCTTTAACAGCAAACACCACAGGAGGTGAAAATGTTGCTTTTGGAGAAGCAGCATTATCATCAAACACCACCGCATCAAACAATACAGCAGTTGGTAAAAGTTCTTTAGCTGCAAACACCACAGGTGCAGATAATGTTGCTGTAGGTAGGGATGCTTTACTTCTTAACACTACTGCCTCAAATAATACTGCAATAGGTAGACATTCTTTAGGAGCAAACACCACAGGAACATTTAATGTTGCTGTTGGTAATTACACTTTAGATGCTAATACTACTGCTAATAACAACACAGCAGTCGGTTACTCAGCTTTAACAGCAAACACCACAGGTAATAACAATGTTGCAGTTGGTTATAACGCAGGAGCAGCAGTAACCACAGCGGTTCAAAATGTTTTGATTGGTTATAGTGCAGGTGATGCCTTAAATACAGGTAGCATTAATGTAGCCATAGGTAATAATGCTTTATCTGCGGATACTAAAGGTGCTAGGTCAGTAGCCATAGGTTATGAAGCATTACAAAATCAAAACTTTACTTCAGATACAAGTGTTTATAACACAGCGGTTGGTGGTCAAGCAGGTCAGCAAATAACCACAGGTACAGGTAACACCCTTATAGGTGGGCTAGCAGGTGATGCCATTACCACTGGTTCAAACAACGTAGCACTGGGAAGATCAGCCTTAACAGCAAATACTACTGCATCTGATAATACTGCTGTTGGTTATGCTTCTTTAGCAGCTACTACAACAGGAGCTAACAACGTAGCAGTTGGTAGAGATGCTTTAACCTTAAATACTACAGGTGGAAATAATACAGCAGTTGGTTATAATTCTTTGGATTCAAATACCACAGGTGGTTCTAATGTAGGCTTAGGTTGGAATGCGTTATCTGCAAACACGACTGCTAATTACAACGTAGCCATAGGAACAAGAGCAGCAGAAACAAACACTACAGGCACACAGAATGTTGTTGTCGGTGGTTTAGCACTTAGATACAATACAACAGCATCTAACAACACAGCAGTTGGGTATCAGGCTTTAACAGCAAACACCACAGGTACAGGAAACACAGCAGTTGGTCAGGGTGCTTTAACATCAAATACCACAGCAGATAGTGTCACCGCAGTTGGTAAAGATGCTTTAAAAACAAACACCACAGGTGGTGCTAACACAGCAATGGGAACTGGTGCTTTAAAACTAAACACGACAGGTGGTGGTAATCATGCCTTTGGTCAAAATGCTTTATTGGTTAATACCACAGGTTCAGACAATGTTGCAGTGGGTTACACAACCCTAGATGCTAATACAACTGGGATTCATAATGTAGCAGTAGGCAATTATGCTGCTACCGCAAATACTACAGGTCAGTTAAACACAGCTATCGGACATGAATCCATGTTTGTGGCAACTACGTCACAAGGCTCTGTAGGTGTTGGACGAAGGTCGCTATATTCTCTTACAACTGCAAATAACAACACAGCAGTTGGTTACCTTTCTGGTTATGCCCTTACAACAGGTGCACAAAATACGTGTATAGGAGCAAGCTCTGGGTTTTCAACTCCAACCACAGGAAGTTATAATACTTTATTGGGTTATAACACAGGAGCTGGTGTTGGTGGTGCACAAGGAAGAATTGTCATTGGAACTAGTATTGGTGGAACATCAGATAATAGAGTTCTTATAGGCGGTGCAGGTGGTCATATTTATAACGACTATAACTCTAACGCTACTTGGACACATTCATCTGATGAAAGAAGTAAAAAAGATATAGCACCTTCAAGTCTTGGTTTAGATTTTATTAACGAATTAAAACCAGTAACTTATAAACTTAAAGCACCAAGCGAATATCCTCAAGAATGGGAAAGTTTTGATGCTGACAAGACAAAACCAAGCGATGAAAATACTCAACATGGTATGATTGCTCAAGATGTTAAAGAAGCATTGGATAAATTTGGCATAGAAGATTTTAAAGGATGGGATGTTTTGCCTGATGGAAAACAACAAATATCCGAAGCTATGTTTGTCTTTCCTTTAATTAAAGCAATCCAAGAACTTTCAGCAGAAGTTGAAACACTTAAATCACAACTAGGAGACTAAAATGCAAACAGTAACAGAAGTATTAACAGCAGCAACCGATAGCGTAACGCTTATCAACGCTGTAAATGGTGGTACACACGATGTAAATGGTATGACCCAAGAAGAAATCAACGACATGGTACAAAGAAATGTAAACCATCTTGAACTTATCTTGGCTTATGCACCAGTAGACGAAGATGATGATACGCCTGACGTAGCAGGAGACTCATCAGATAAGTCTAGCTATACAGATGCGATTGCTACAGGAAACACTTACATCACAGACAACAGCTAAGTGAATGGCATTATTCCCAATCACACCCCCCGCAGGCATAGTCAAGAACGGAACTGATTATGGCAACAAAGGTCGTTGGGTTGACGGGAATTTAGTTCGCTTTGAAAATGGCTACCTCAAACCTATAGGTGGCTGGACAAAACTTAAAGCTACAGCACTAGATGGCGCACCCATTGGGATGTACGCCTACAACGATAACTTGGGCCAACCAGTATTAGCAGTTGGTACAAGAGAAAAGGTGTATGTTTTATACGACAACACCTGGACTGATATCACACCAGTCGGTTTTGTTAATGATGCAAGTAACGATCCTCTTGGTTATGGTGCATACCATTACAATGTCGAAGATTATGGTGATGCTCGTTCACAATCAGGTTTACCTTTAGATTCAGGTCATTTTTCTTTTGACAACTGGGGTGAACATTTAAACTTCTGTTTTTCTGGTGATGGCAAGATTTACCAATGGCGACCAGACTCTTCAGGTGGATCACCCGATACCATAGCAACAGTCGTATCTAACGCACCCACAGGCAATCAAGCGATTATTGTTACCAACGAAAGACACTTGGTAGCCATAGGTTCAGGTGGAGATCCAAGAAAAATTGCTTGGTCAAACAGAGAAGACAATACCAACTGGACATCTAAAGCTACTAACACCGCAGGTGATTTACAAATACCCACAGGTGGCAGAGCCATAGCCGCAGCCTCATTTGGTAATGACATTATTATTTTTAGTGATACTGGTATCAGCAGAATGTTCTATGCAGGTTCACCATTTGTTTATGGTATCGCTGATGCTGGAACTAACTGTAAAGCAGTCAGCGTAAAAACCATTGTACCAGCAGGTAATTTCTTAGGATGGATGGGTGAAAACTCTTTCTTTGTTTACGATGGTACTGTTAGAGAAATACCATGCGAAGTGCATGATTATGTTTACGATCAACTCAATGTACCAGGTAAAAAATCTTGTTGGGGTGGACACAACTCTAACTTTAATGAATTGTGGTGGGGTTTCCCAAGTGGTGAATCACAATACTCACCAAACAAATATGTGATTTGGAACTATGGTGAAAATGTTTGGTCTATTGGTGAGCTAGACAGAGGTTGTTGGGTTGACCAAGGTGTCTTTGATTATCCAACTTCAGCAGATAATGCTGGATTTGTGTATCAGCACGAATCAACTGTATTGGGTAATTCACCCAACTTAGGCTCTGCTGTTCCATTTGCGACCTCTGGGCCTATCGAAATAGGCAATGGCGATAACTATGTCCAATGCAATCAAATATTACCAGATGAAGAGGCTAATTCGTTGCCAGGTGTCACCCTTAGTTTCAAAGGTAAATTTACTCCACTCGGTGCAGAAACCGACTTTGGATCATTTACTTTTGAAAGTGATGGTTATACCGATGCTAGGTTTACTGCAAGACAAGTCTCAATGACAGTCACAGGCAGCACCACACAAGATTTCCAAGTAGGAAAGATTAGATTAGATGTTAAACAAAGAGGTAGAAGATAATGGATCTATCCGCACAAAGACAATACATCCAAAGGGCAATCAATGTTAAATATTCTTTTGCAGCTACCACACAGCAAACTATCTATACAGCACCTAGCGGTGGTGACTTTGATTTTGCGATAGTTAAAAGTTTTTTAGCTTGTGACCATGGTAATCAACAAACCAATTTAGATGTATCAATTACAGATACTAGCTCTAATGAGTTTTTTATCTATAAACAACACAATATATCAGCACACGCTACCGAAGAGTTAGTAACCAACGCAGGAATCATTATTCAGCAAGGTGAAATCATAAAAGCACAAGTTAGTCATGCAAACATTCACTTGGTTTTAAGTATTATAGAATATGGAAAAGGCGACTAATAAAGTCACACCGATTAAAAAAGAACCCGAAGAATGGGAAGTTCAATGGGAACGCTGTAAGCCATATATAGCAAAAGCTATCAAACATCAAGATTCCTATACAATAGACGATATAGAGGATAAAATAAGACATGGAATATTCCATTTATGGCCAGCTAAGAAGTCGGCTATGATAACTGAATTTGTAGTATTCCCCCAAAATACAGCAATGAACTTGCTATTTTGTGGTGGTGATTACAAGGAGTTAGAGGATATGTTGCCATCCTTAGAGGCATTTGCAAAAGCCGCTGGTTGTAAAAGATTATATGGCGGTGGCAGAAAAGGATGGTTAAGAAAACTAAAACATTTAGGTTTTAAATCAGAACATTTAATTAGCAAAGAATTATGAGTAAAGGCAAAACAACACAATCAGTCAGTCTACCAGCATACCAAGAAGCACAAGCAAAAGAGTTATTTCAAGCTGGTAAATCATTAGCTGGTACACCATTCGTACCATACACAGGCCCTAGAGTTGCTGGGTTTAACCCAGATCAACTTAGACAGTTTCAAGCCACTCGTGGTTTATTTGAAACTGGTATGCAGTATGATCCGTTGGCTGGATTGCAAGAATTAGCACAAGCTCCAACTCCAACCATTCAACCAGTTACAGGTTTTCAAGCTCCAACCATACAAGGCTTGCAAGGCCCACAAGCAGCACAGATTGGCGGTGTTTCAACTCCACAGTTTAGAGGCTTATTGGGTGCAGATATAGGTGCATATCAATCACCTTACACACAACAAGTTATTGAACAATCTATGGCTGACATTCAACGACAAGCAGATATTTCTAGGGGTCAAGCACAATCCAGAGCAATCGGTGCAGGTGCGTTTGGTGGTTCAAGATCTGCTTTATTGGAGGGCGAATCACAAAGACCATTTATAGAACAAATGGCTAGAACTGCTGCTGGATTAAGAGAATCTGGTTTCCAACAAGCACAACAAGCTGCATTATCCGACCTAGCAAGACAACAACAACTTGGTATTTTTGGCGCGGGTCAAGAACAACAAAGAGCTTTAGAACAAGCAAGGTTAGGTCAGCAGGCTGGTTTAACAGGCTTTGAAGCACAACAACAACGAGCTATGCGACAAGCAGAATTAGGCCAACAGGCAGGACTTGCTGGTCAAGATATTCAAGCAAGAATGGCTATGATGCAGCCAGAGTTAGAGCTACGCGCAAGACAACAACAAGCAGGATTACTTGGTGGTATTAGTGCAGAGCAACAAGCAAGACTTGGACAGCTTGGTCAGATTGGTTTACAACAACAACAATTACAACAAATGGGTCTACAAGCACCTTACGAAGAGTTCCAAAGAGCTTTGGCTTATGGGCCTCAACAGTTTGGTTTATTGGCTGCGGGTCAAGGGGTTACAACTCCAACGACTACAACACAGCAAAAAACTGGTTTAGGCGATGTATTAGGAACTGCTGCTCAATTATATGGTATGACTCTTTTACCTGGCTCACCTGGTTTTTAAAGTTAATTACGGAGTTTTATAATGGCGTTTGGAGATATTTTAAAAGCATTTAATCAAAGTGGTGGTCAGCCAGGTGCTGTACAACCTATGCAATCACCTATTGGTATGCCCCCTATTGATGATAAAGCATCTAAAAACCAAAAGTTAGGCATGATGCTTTACGCGCTTGGCGGTGCTTTGCGTGGTGATAAAAACTTTGTGCAAAACACCATGGCATTGCAGGAAATGCAAGAGGGTAAAGCAAAAGAAAAAGCGCGAATTGAGACTTTAAGAAAAACTGTAACCAATCCTGAATTTGCAGCTAAATACCCTTGGGCAAAAGATATGTATGATTTGGCTGGGGTAGATGCTTTATCACCAATCGTTAGTGGTATTGCTAGTTCTTATAAACCAACAACAGCTTCGGCAGAAAGATTTGGCATTGTTGATATGACAACTGGGAAAAGAGCTGGAGGTGGTAGTATTTTAAAATCCGAAGCAGAAACATGGAAACAATCTAATCAAGACCCAAACTTAATACTTGTACCCCTTGCTGCTAATGCGACAAAAGATCAAAAAGAACAATATTATCAAGTGGTTGGGCCACTAAATGAGCGCCTAAGAATAAGTACAATGGATGATTATTTTGAGGGCATCGAATCTGGCTTATACCCAGCTGGAAGCACTGTTGTAAATATTCCAACTGGTACAGAGGCGCCAAAATCACAAGTTGAAAATATAGAATTATTTAGCGCTGAAAACAAACCATATGCCGAGAGATGGCAAGCTACTTCTACTTTACATAGCAGTTTACAAGGTTATGCTGATAATTTAGCAAAATCAGATGAAGCTGCTTTAACTGGCGTTGGAGCAACTGTTAAGTATGTTGATGGACTTATTCAAAATACAAAAGGGTTTTTAAAACTTGCAAGTGATGACACTCAAAATTTTTATAATAATGCTAAAGCAGAAAATACATACAAAACAATTGAAAAACAAGATTTTACAAAAAGACTTGAAGAGATTAGTGAACTATATGGAGTTAGCGAATCCAAAGTAAGGGATTTAGCATATTTGTTTGCAGCTGCAAGAGGTCAAACAGGCAGAGGCTTGTCTGATAAAGACTACGAAAATGCTATACAAATAGTGTCAGGTGGAGTTGGCAAAAAAGGTAAAATTGCAGTTATTCAGGATGTTTACAATAGACTCGGCGGTGAAATATCAGGAGCTGTTGAAAATCAAATTAATCTATTAAATGACCCAAATCAAAGAGGTTTATATAATGAACCACAACAAAGATATTTTGATATTCAAACTGGGCAATTAAAATCATTGCAAAGCGCCACACCTTTTAAACCTTTTGTGAATCCATTGACTCAAACACCACCTTTAACAACAGGTGGGATTTCTGTAGATGAAAGGCTAAATAATCCTATATATCAATAATGCCAACAAGATTAGAAAAGTTAGAAAAAGCATTTATTATTGCAGATGACGCTGGTAATGTTGAAGATGCAAAAGCTTTTGCTGCCGAGATAAGAAGACTAAAAGCAGAACAACAAGCCCTACCACAACCTGAACTAACAACAGGCGAAAAAGCAATAGATGTTTTAAGAAGCATACCCAAAGGCGTTTCAAAGGCCGCAATAGGAACAGCAGCTTTACCAAGCATGATACAGTCGGGCGCTGAATATTTAATTGGTGTTCCCACCCCAAAAGCAGCAGAACCAACTCTCACAAAATATTTTGAGGCATTAAGAAAAATACCCAAACCTGGATCTATTCTTCCATCATCAGTTCAATCTTTGCTTGGTGGTCAATTTCCAACCTTAGAGCAGACACAAATAGCCGCAGAAAAAATACCTGGCGCAAAAGCAGTTACTCAATTTGAACCACAAACAACGCCTGGTCAGTTTCTTGAGACAATATCCGAGTATGTAACTCCTGGCGGCGCTGTGGCAAAAACATTGAAAGGGCGTTTACAAGCGCTTGGCATTGGTGGAACTGCTGGATTTGTTCAAGAGGGGCAAGAACAATTAGGCGCATCTCCATTAGCAGCCATGCCGCTAACATTAGCAACATCTTTTGCTGGCGGTTATTTAACCTCTCCATCAAGAGCAGCAAAACTTGCAAATAAAGCTCTTGAAGGGGTAGATGATGTCGAGCTTGCAACAGCAGTAGAATTAGAAAAGCTGCTTAAAGACAAATTAGGCACTCAATACATAATTACAGCCCCAGAATTAATTGATAATAAAATTATTCAAAAACTTGCAGCAGAAATATATGGCTCTCAAGATGGCGGGAAAATAATGTACAACTACTTGAAAAAAAGACCAGAGCAGCTGCGTAATATTGCTAATAGGTTGTTAGATGAAATTATAGACAATCCAAAATACATGAGAGATCACTTTGATAATATTGGGACAACCTCAAGAAAAGCAGTAAAAGATGCTGAAAAGGAAGTGAGAACAAAGGCTCAAGAAGCAGGTTATTCCGTCAGCAACAATGAATTTATAGATGATTCTTCAATGCAAGATTTTATCGATAATTTAAGTTCAAGAATTGATGGGTTGCCAAATGTCAAAGCTCAAAAACTATTAAAAGAGTTCAAGAAAAAATTAATTAAATCAGAAGAGGTAATAGAAGATTCTTCAACTAGTTTTGATGTCTTTGGTAGGCCACTAACAACACAAAAGCCCAAAGTTGTCAGAGTCCCAGAAACCAATATAAATAACATTGACTTAGTTTTAAAAGAAACAAAAAAAGATGTAACAAATTATTATAACGCGGCTAAAAAAGGAAAAAAAATTAGCATAGATAAAACAACAGCTAATATTATAGATGAGGAAATTAAGGCATTAGATGACCTTTTAAGAACAAATCCAAATTATAACAATGCTAAAACTAAGTTTGCAGAACTTAGCACAGAACTCGTTGATCCAATTCAAAGGAATTTAAAAGATCTTTTAAAAGGAGATGTCACCCCAGCAAAAATACAATCATTTATCTTTAACCATCAAAAAAATAATGCTGGTGATATAAAAAGAACTTATGAAACATTAAATAAAACTGACAAAGATGCTTTCCCTCAACTAGCAAGAGTATATTTAGATAACTTGGTAAATGACACATTGCTCAAAGGTGATGCGCTAACAAGTTTAAAATCAGGTTTAAACTTATGGAAAAAATTAGCGCCAACTCCTGACCAAAAAGCAAACTTAAATGAGGTAATTAAAGGTATTGCAGATGCTAAAGGGGTTAATCCAAATAATATGCTTCTTGGTTGGGATAAGTTTAATAAAGTTTTACAAAGAACTGGAAACATAATAAACATTGACAATCCATCAATGCCACCAAGCGTAGAGTTTGGGGGAAAACAACTTGCTGAATTTGGTTCATTTATGTGGAGAATTAAATTTTCCAGAAGACTGGATGAATTTCAGCAAAAAAGAGCAATCAATCAATTAGCAAATATTTTTATTAAAGATAATTCCGTAGAAGAATTAATTAAACTTGGTAAAACTGGTGTAGATACCAACCAAGCAGTTAGATATGCAACCAATATTATTGCCATAACTGATCCCGCTAGACAACCCACAGAACAACCACAGGTGGCAATACCCGCCCAGTAACCCATGCCCCAAGCAACCGAACGAGTTGGTCGTTTTGGTGAATACCTCACAGCAGCAATCCTCTCTCAAGTTTCTGACACAGTAACCATCGTTCCCCACAACGCATCCGCAGATATCATCTTTGAACACAATTTAAAGTTATATAAGTGCCAGGTCAAAACTCAATCCAAGATAGAAGAACACAGGGGAAATTGGCGGTTTGATATGCGTAAGGGTCAACACTCAAAACACAGACAATATAAAAATAACGAAATAGATTTGTTTGCTTTTGTGGCAGTACCGCACAAAAATGTGGTGTTTTCCAAACCCTTAGACCAAGCTCAACTAACCATCGTTGATGAACACATGAAGAACAATGATGCTGTTAAAAACATCAAAGATATATTGGAAGATCTTAGTTAGATATTATCAATATCAAACATAACTTCTTGATCCTTGTAATGCTTAACGGAGTTAATTCCCACTTGTAGGAAATACTCCGCTAATGCTTGAGGATCTTTGTTTTCCAACCCAGCTACATCTATCAAAGAACGCGCAATGTGTCTGTTTACATAAACAGGCGTATTGTTGTTCCTCTCATTTAGAACTGGATCTTCAAAATCAAACAAGTTCATTGCTTTACTCCTAGACCTTTACCTCCTTGGTATATTGGCCTAATTTGTTACCCTCTCCGTCTACACCATGTACAAGTTGTAGTTCAAGGTCAATGTAATGCTTGGCTTTAAGTAAGTCTTCAACCTTATCAACCTTATCTCTGGTAATAAGTTTCAACACATTACCCATCGACCATGACAATCCATTTGCGTAAATATACTCAATGGGTTGTATGCCATTGCCTTTATAATGATTGCCACCTACCTGGTTATTGATCGCAAGCATATCGATTGCTTGATCCCATTCCTCTGGCGTTGCATTATCTATACTCATATTCTTCTCCTTTTTTATAAATATATTTGCATATCATATAACTTTAGTGTAAATTTAACAACATTCAAATACAAAAAGGGAGTATTAGGAAATGACAGACACCGATAAGGTCTTTATAGACACTAAGCAACTAGCTAAAAGGTGGGGCAAAAATCCACACGCGCTATCAAATTTAAGGCGCAAAGGCGGAGGCCCTAACTATTATAAGATCGGCGGTAAAGTTCTTTATGATCTAACTGAGATTAAAGAATTAGAAGAAAGCTCATACATTTCCAATGGCTCACGCAATATTTAGCCCCTCATCCTCAGATCGCTGGTTTAAATGTCCAGCGAGCGCGTACCTAAACTATTCAGCAGAATACAAGGTAGGCATCCCCGCGGCTACAGGAACACTTATCCATGAGATGTGTGAGATGTTATTAAAGGGCAGACTCAAAGACATGACCTTGCGTGACTATTGGTCAGGTAAAGTTCAGGTGGTCGAAGACTTCGAGATAGAAGTTGATGAGGATATGATTGCGTGCGCGGAAACCTATGTAGAGTACATACATAAAAGAAAAGAAGAACTTAACGCCAAGATGTTGATAGAAGAAAAAGTCTACATGGATGAGATATCAACTAAATGTTTTGGTACTGCTGACACAATTTTAATTGGTGAAGATCGCATCGCAGTTATCGATTTAAAGTCTGGTAAGTGGGGTGTCGATGTCGAAAGGAATAAGCAGTTAATGATTTATGGACTGGGTGCGCTCGCGCGGTATGGGGATGAGAATACCACTATGGAGCTGACCATTGTACAACCACGCGGTTGGCATAAAGATGGCGCTATAAGAACATACGAGATTTCAGCTACCAATCTGGTTGATTGGGGCTACAACGATTTGAAACAAGCAACGGATGCTTGTGACGAAGAAAACCCACGATATGTTGCGGGAGATCATTGCAGATTCTGTAATGCCAAGGCAGATTGTGATACTTATAAAACTACTCTAGGAGAGAAATATGACTGAAGAAAATAAAAAAGAACCTATCTTTACAATTACACGCGAAGATGGGTCGACTAACGAAGTTTTTGAATCTGATTTAGATGAAAAAACAATTCCATTGGCAAACGAGCTTACAAGTGTTAACCGCACAATACAAAGCTTAAGGGAGTCTGATCTATTTAAACAAGCTTTAAATCTTACTCAATCCCTTAGAAGCCTTGAAAGAGATGCTAGCAATTTAGCTACACAATTAGACTCTGCTTTGTCAGAAGACTCTAAAGTCGAGGTGGTTGAATGAGTCTAGCTGCAATACAAAAGAAAGGTAAGGTTAAACCGCCAAGGCTCATATGTTATGGCCCAGGCGGTATTGGTAAAACATCATTTGCAGCAAGCATGGATAAATGTGTAATCGTACAATCTGAAGATGGTATCGGAAAGATTGAGTGCGATCATTTTCCAGTAGCCAAAAGCTATGAAGAGTTTATGACTAACTTAAATTCTTTACTTACAGAAGATCACGAGTTTCGTGTTGCCTGTATTGATTCACTAGACTGGTTAGAAACTTTGTTATGGGATCATGTCTGTAATGAAAATGGCTGGGCGCAAATAGATACACCTGCATATGGTAAAGGCTATGTTGCAGCTCTTGATAAGTGGAAAGAGTATGTTGAGGTTCTTAACAAACTCAGAGATGAAAAGTCTATGACTGTGATACAGATTGCACATAATCAGATTCGCAGATATGAAGACCCATCTAATGATCCACATGATCGACATGAAATCAAACTACATCGTAAAGCTGCTGACTTGTTAGTAGAACATAGCGATGCAGTCTTTTTTGCCAACTACAAAGTTGGAACTGTACAAGTCAAAGGCAAGATGGGTATGACTACCAAGACTGTTGCTGGCGACAGAACTATTTTTACTGAGCAAGCACCTGGTTACATGGCCAAGAACAGATATGGCTTGCCTAGTGAGATGCCTTTTGAGTGGGCGACCATAAGAGAGGAAATGTTGAAATGAGCCGATTAGGAGAAGTTGAAAGAGTAAAGAGAACCTTAAAACTGTTTGATATGATCTTGAATAAACACATAGATTCTATCAATCCAGAGGACAACTCTTTACCTACTGACGGATTACATTGGCTTATTTCAATGCAGGCGGATTGTGAGGATTTAATCAAATACTTATCTGATTATGATTCTTACGATCCAGGTTAATTAATATATAGATATAAAGGGTATCAATATGGATTTTAAACAACATAAAAACGAAGATTTCTCATTGGACATGGGAGATTCAACAATAGAACCAGGTGTGCATCAAATTAAAGTTGCTCAAGAATCAGAGTTCCATGGTGAAGACCAAAACGGAAATCCTGTGGTAAAAGTAGAATTAGATTTTATTTTCCCAAAGGGTTTTGCAAGGGTCAAAGAGTGGTACATCATAAGCAGCTCTAATCCAAAGGCAGTAAATGTAGGAGTATCAAAGCTTGATGGTTTATTGCAAGCGGCTGGTCTTCCAAAGTTTAGTGAAACATGGTCTACAGATGGTTTGGTTGGAAAGATTGTTATGTGTAACGTGGTTCTAAAGGAAGGAACTACTTACCCAAGAATTGATGATGACTATGGTAAAAACTATAAACCTGTACCAAAAGAGCAGGAAGTTAAAGCCGAGGTTAAAGAGCAGGAAACTGTAAGTGCGAAAGCAGATACAGACGCAATTCCATTTTAATCTAAAAAAAATGCGCCCAGCGTTGTGCGGCTATTGTCGCATACCGACTGGGCCATTCCTTAAGATTGGAGAGAACACAATACATGGAGCTTGCTCTATGGAACATTTAAAACTATTACGCGAGGATAATAAGTTGAAAAGAATAGCAGTTGTGTGTGATGAAGGGATAGATTACGCAATCACACAGTCGAGAGAAACTTACTTAGATATAGCAAAAAGGTGTGGCACATTTGTCATGCATGAGTGGGAAAGAACAGACAGAGAACTATTATTTGGTCGCGTGGTAAATGAATATATGACTTGGGCTAATGAACAAGCTCGAACTGGTCATATGGACAAGGTTATACGCGATGGATCTGACTAAATATAGGGTAATTACAAACAATCAAGATCATAATTTCCAACAGGGAAATAATATCTATGATCTGCAAAACGAGATGAACAACCAAGGCTTGTATGTGAATCAATTAGATTTAACAGGCAGGGTTACGCGAGTTCCAGTTCAATCTGCGCCTGGCGTTAGACCAGACAAAGGTAATGAGCGTAGCGGTTGGTATGTTATCAATGAGCTAGACGGAAATTATTTTGCAACTTTTGGTAACTGGCGAACGGGTGAACAACACAAGTGGTCAAGCATTAACACCAATCAACTATCAAACATTGATAGAGTCGCACTACAAAAAAGAATGGAAGAAGCTATTGAGCGGGCCGAAGTAGCGAAGAAAGTTAGGCATGATGAAGTAGCTAAAGAAGTAAAAGAAAGATATAAGAACTGTCAGCCCGTCATTTCGCATGAGTATCTAAATAGTAAAAATGTTAAAAGTTATGGATTGAAACAACTGAACGGAAGTTTAATTGTTCCTGTTATCTCCGCAGTAAGCGGAGAGGTGCGTAGTCTACAGTATATCGATAAGAAAGGACAGAAAAGATTTGTGAGCGCGAGCGAAATCAAAGGTAATGTTTTTCTTATTGGGTGCGAGCAAGCAACATTAGCCACGCAAGAAAACCTAATCATTGTCGAGGGTTACTCAACCGCCGCGACAGTTTATGAAAGTACGAAGATACCGACAGTTTGCGTATTTTCGGCGAACTTTACGCTAGAGGCTGTTACTAATATTAGGAAGATATCTCAGGCAAGATTATATATAGCCCTAGATAACGATGAGAACGGCGTAGGAGAAAAGAAAGCTAACGAGGTAGCATCTGCCATTCCTAACTGTTTTGTGCGCGTGCCGAGCGCGAGAGGAGACTATAACGATTTAGCTAAAACTCATGGATTAGATAGAGTTAGATTAGAAATATTAAATCAAGGTTTAGGTCTAACCAAACACCCAATTAGAAACCTAGTTAAAGAGCCACCGCCAAAGGTTTGGCTTGTGGATAAACTGTTAGAAATATCCAAGCCTGGTATTCTTGCCTCGATTGGTGGGGTAGGTAAATCCATGATGGCATTAGACTTAGCCATTAAAGTATCGCAAGGCTCTGGAATGTGGTTTGATCATCCCATACTTAAAGGTGGTAATGTTGTCATACTATCAGCCGAGGATGACTTGGTTGAAATTCATAGACGAATCAATGCTTTGGATAAAGGTAATAAAAGATTTGATGCACCTTACGATGTATTCACCCATACCATTCCAGATCAACCAGAACCTTTAATTCTTATCAGAGATGATTCCAAAGGTTTACAAATCACCGATCAAGCTAGAGAGCTGTTAGCGGAATTAGAAACAATCCCTAATTTAGAGCTGGTTATCATTGATCCAATCCAAGCTATGAGTGGAGCGCCTATTAGTTCATCTAATGAAGCTGCTCAACTTTACTGTCAACTTTGCGCCTCTATCTCCTCGCGTTTTAACTGTTGCACCCTAAGTATTCATCATATGTCAAAGGCGGCTCTCCAAGCTGATGACGATCCGATGAATGTGCGCAGTAAGATAAGAGGCGCATCTTCTTTGGTTGATGGGCATAGGTTAGCGATAGCCTTGTGGTTAGCGAATGAAGAAGAAGCGGAGAGAATTTGTATTGATAACGGGGTGGATTATGAGAGGTTGCGCGTGGTGAAGGGCGCGGTGGTGAAAAGTAATTCATCTGAGGTTGATGTATCAATCAAAACATTGTTTAGGAAAGAGGCCGTACTTGAGCCTTACAAAGAAAGCAACTTTAATTTTGGAGATTTTTAATATGGATATAAATATATTACAAGGCGATTGTGTGGAATCGTTAAATAAACTAGAAGATCAATCGATTAATACTTGCATTACATCCCCGCCTTATTGGGGATTGCGTAATTACAACGATGAATCTAAGCAGCTGGGCATGGAAGATACACCAGAAGAGTTTGTAGAGAACTTAGTTCGTGTATTTAGAGAGGTAAAACGAGTGTTGCGTGATGATGGAACTGTTTGGCTTAACCTTGGTGATAGTTACAACACAACTCAAGCAGGAAATAAAACTTGGGGCGATGGTGTTGGTGCTAATAAACATTATGTAGATGGCAGTATTCCTAAAAAAAGAAACTTAATACAGGGTTTAAAGAAAAAAGATTTAGTAGGTATACCTTGGCGTGTAGCCTTTGCATTACAAGCTGATGGTTGGTATTTACGCCAAGATATTATTTGGCATAAACCAAATCCAATGCCTGAAAGTATCAAAGATCGTTGTACCAAAGCGCATGAATATATTTTTTTATTAAGCAAGAAACCTAAATACTATTACGACCATGAGGCTATTAAAGAGGATGCTAAGTATCCACAAGGGCCTAATTCACCTAAAAGCATCAAGAAAGGTAAAGGCGAATTTGGTATGGATACTAGAGGTGGTTTATCAAAGATAGGAGCTATTGCTAAAAAGAATAAAAGATCTGTATGGACAGTAACTACTAAACCATTTAAAGGCGCACACTTTGCTACCTTTCCTAAAGATTTAATAGAACCATGTGTATTAGCTGGTTGTCCAGAGGGCGGAACAGTCTTAGACCCTTTTGGCGGTTCTGGAACAACAGGCATTGTTGCAGCACAACATAATAGAAATGCAGTTTTATTAGAGCTAAACCAAGAATATATAGATTTAGCGAATGCAAGAATTAATAAAGAATTAGGAATATTTGGACAAGGAGTAAAAAATGATTAATTACCCATGTGGATGGTTTGATGTAGAACAATTACCTGGAGGGTCAAGAGAAAAATGAAATGTTGGCATTGTGAAACAGATTTAATATGGGGTGGCGATCACGATTTAGACGATGAAGAAGATTCAATCTTTTGTATGGTTACAAATTTATCTTGCCCTAAGTGTGGCTCTCATGTGGATGTATATTTTCCCAAAGAAGATGAGATCAGACGCGAGGGTGAAGTATGAGCGATGCAGTCAAAGGCGTGGTCTTTATTGATGATGCGATTAATTTAAGTCAAGATGAATTAAAAAAGAAGTTCAAAGAAGCGGTTGACAACAATGAGATCAATCATTTTGAAATACAAACGAGAGGTGAACAATGAGCGGTAAAGGTGATAAGCCAAGAGATTTAGTCTACAGCCAAGAATATAGAGATAATTTTGATAAAATCTTTGGTAAGAAGAAACCAAAAAAGGAGCAAAAAAATGAGACTGATTCTAAGCGAAAAAGATAAACATATCATTGTGACTGTACTCGGTGATTACGCCACCGAGATAGATAGACAGGCCACCAAATCCAAAGAAGATTTAGATACTTATAAAAGAATTGAGAACATTATTAGTCAAGTAGCCTTTGGGTTTGACAAGGAGGAGAAAGAAGAATGAACCATGAACAAAAGATGATTTTAAGCATGATTGGGTTTTTTTTATGCTTAGTGGTATTGGTTAGCTTGTAGCATAACGCTACAATGCTTGTAGCATAACGCTACAACGACTATAGCAAAGCGCTACAACACTATAAGCATAACGCTACAAATATCCGTATATATATACATATATATATAGAGACAAAAACCCTTAGCGGGTTTTGTGTCTCTTAAGAAAGATTGATTTAGATTATTAGGAGAAGAAACAAAAGTGAGAGCAGAATTAAAAAATTCCTGGTGGGTGAGCGCGGGGAACATTGAGCGCGAGCGCGAAAGCGCACTCATATCGATTGAGTTCGATAAAGCCTTTCGCGATTATTCAAAGTTAAAAAAAGAAATCTGGAATCTCTACCGCGCGCACGCGGGGAGAGAAGATCTCTCACCCGTGAGCAAATTATTACTTTGGAGCGTGTGCGAGCGCTATAGATGGCAGACCTGGAGCAGCCACGATGCCATTAGTTATTATTGCAAGATGATAGGGGTGCATCGCACTAGCGCGAGCAGGGGGATGAGTGAGTTATTAGAGAAAGAAATCCTATGGTGTGTGCTAGAGGGTGAGCGTAAGAGGCTTAGGAAATCGCAAGCGGGTGGTAGGAAGCATTTTTTATTGGTTGGTTTAGGTGCGCACTTGCGCGAGCAGGTGGGGCGCGATAGCTAACTTGGGGAAGGAGAGTAAAGCTATCTTGTGTGCGCCCCGTTGTTTGGTTAGGCTATTATATCCCCGTTTTTAAATACTTTTGCCATTTTTAGGCCTTGCGGTGAAACAAGTACCCAATCGCCGCTTTTGTCTTGGTGCGAGCGGGTGCGGCAAGGATAATCTATTTCGCCTATTAGTCCGTAGTGTTCGCGCATATGATTGGTGTATTTAAATTGCGCTATATCGTATGACATTTTGTATGACATTATCTATTACCCCAATAATTAACGATTAGCCATAGCGTTAAGACTATGACTAACCAAATAAGAAAACCAATACCGAAGATGTAGCCTATTGTTTCAATCATTTATCTATTCTTTTTAAAAGATTTCTTATATCTTTTTGGTTTAAATGATCTATGTCAAAATCATAGGCAGTAAATGTATAACCTCTTTGCTTGGTTTTATATGCTTTAGGTATATCTCCCGTTTTTATTGCGTATGCAGATAACAATAAATACCAAATCATTGACTGATCATCTTCGTGCAGTTGATCTAATATTTTTCTTGCACTTGGTTTTGGTATCGTACTCACAATTCACCCCCGCTATATGATTCCTGGATAAGAATATCTTTCTTGCGTTTATCCTCGTAAGTTTTAACAATCTTCCCGCATGGATAGGTTAAGAGCCAGTAATCTTTACCAAAGTTCTTGCTCATGCTTGGTATGTTTTCCCTTTCGCTGTTTAGTAAGCGTTTAGCCTCTTCGATCATTTCTTTATGCTGTGTCATGATTCCCCCATTGGTAAATTTAAAAGTTTATCGATTCTATGTTCATCCAGCGATATAAAGCGCAAGATCTCTTCTTGCTGTCTGTGTGTTAGATCGTCAAAGCCTTGTATATACTTTTGCGGATTGTCGAATAGATCGCGCAAGTATTTAATTATTTCGCGCCTTGCGAATTGTTTAGGCGTTAGATTATTTATTTTCATATTATCCCCTCTATGGTTTTAAAATTATTTTCAAGATATGTAATTTGATCTTGTATATGTTCGATATCCTTTTGCAGTTCTACAAGATTAATATCAGTATTTTTATTTACCGCGACATCATCAAGTAGACAAGCGATAGATATGCTGGATTCATTTAATGCTTTTTTTGATTCATTGATAGCAACTAACAAAGAAAAGTCATCTTTAATATTGGCTTTCATAGTTCCCTCTTGGTTTTATAAGTTTTTAAAATGGTCTTAATCTTATTGACTAAGTCTTGGTAATTTTTCGCGCTGTATCCGTTAGCCTTGAATAGTTCCAAGGCCTCGGGATTGATTAGCGGGTTGTCATTGGTGTGCGCTAAGAACCAGTTAAGAAGCTCTAATTCTTGGCGGTTAATCTTTGGCTTATTAAAGTTGTATTTTGCAAGGCTCATTAGTTTAAGCCTTCAACTTCATACCAGTCAGAGTCATAGATTGTCTCTTGGTAAGCATATTTATAATCAACATCTCCAACATCTCCATCATAGGTTTTAGTTGTTCCATCTTTAAAGGTTACAGTTAAATCCCCATACTTTATGTCGTAGTCTTTGACATTATCAAAATCAATCCCAAGCTTTTCAAGATCAAAAGTTATTGGGGCGGTATGTAGTGCTTCAATGTATCGCGGTTTATTATTTCCCCAGTCCATTAGATCACCCACGATATAAGAGTTAACAAGGATGCAAAGAAAAATATAATTATTATATTTTCGGTAATTGTCCGCGCCTGGTTCGTCCAATGTTGCGGTTTTCTTGGCTTGTGTAGTTTGTGCGCATAGTCTTTCATTTACGCCACCTTGTAAAATTTCTTAAGATCATCCATAAAGTCTTGATCTCCATGATGCATATCGTCATATTCTTCCATAAGGTCTTCATAACTTCCTTCTCTGCCATCGTATGGGGTGCTATAAAAACTATACAGCTTGTCATCATCTAGCATTGCCACTTGATAATCTGAGTTAGTTAAGAATACATAACCAGAGTTTTTATTAAATCCAACTTTTATGCCGTCATCATAAAAATCATCTGGTAAGCCGTTTTTAATGGCTGTTAATAATTTGCCCGCCTCGTTTAGTTCTCTAAAACCGAACTCTGAAAAATCTTCTGTGTATATATCTTCCATTTTTTACTCTCCTTAAAAGTAAGTTAGTTATACCACGAAAGCCCCGAAAAGACGGGGCGTTAAATCGTGGGGGGTTTTAGATAACTTCTTTGATATTTAATCTGCCCGTAGTTAAATCGTGATATTCGTCTTGATCTTTGCAAGTTAAAATATTTCTAAAAAATTCTACTTGTTGCAAGTGTCTTTCTTCATGCCAAGTAAAACTATCATGACAAAACTCTAAACGAGTTTTTGTATTCTTGATGTCATTGTTTAAAATTTCCAATAACTCATCAGCCATTGTTAGTTTTATGTTAATTTCTTTTTTTGTTTTTATGTCCATTGTTACCTTCCTTAATAATGGGTTAAATTTTGGGATTATCTCCCTGTTGAAATAATTATAGCATCATAAAAAATCACATATCAACATTTTTATGCACATTCTTTGTATTCAAATTAGGTGAATGCTCCAGGAATGCGATAATATAGGGGCATAAGGGAATATTAATTAATTACAATTAATTACTAATAAAAATGAATTATGGAACAAAAAACGCCTAAAAAGAGAGGACGAAAGGCTTTAATTCTTACACAAGATCAAATTAATCAAGTTGAATATTTGGCTGGTTTAAATATGGGAGTCATGGATATTTGCCGATCTCTTGGCATTTCTTGGAGTGCATTCGATAAGAACCGCAAAAAAAAACAAGAAATAAATGACGCATTAGAGAGGGGAAAGGCTAAAGGATTAACTAGAGCTACATCTAAACTTATGGAAAAAATAGAGGACGGCGAATTTCAAGCGATCCAATTCTATCTGAAATCCGCCGACCGCGAGCGCTGGGCTGAAAAGCAAGAACATACTCATACTTTAAACCTTAGCGATATCATCACCAGCGCCAACGCGCGCATAATAGAACACCAAGCGGACGCGCTACCCAGCGCGCCCAAAGAGATCGACATAAAACAAATAAACAAGGCCACGAAGTCATGAGAGCTTGCTGTAGGGATTTATTCTTCTCCCTTGTACCTTCCTACACACCGAGCGCGCGGAAGCTCACAGCGCAACTCTCCGCGCTTCTCACAGCGCGCTCACTCTATCCCGCCCAGGGCGCGCGCTAGGGTGATAGTGAACACTTACTATTATGAAAGTTAGTACTTACTA
>JAAHTH010000773.1_pt1 | contig 26526 bp, 42 predicted proteins | sample 6116091 | NCBI WGS metagenome assembly JAAHTH01 (sample SAMN13939990, study PRJNA603662) | sponge metagenome | isolation source: marine sponge | host: Mycale hentscheli | place: New Zealand | collected 2006
CACCTATAAACGTCCAATCTTGCCCGACTTCTTTTACCGATACATTGTCTATTGAAAGAGAACCTGACCCGCCAACACCATAAATTCTTAACCTTGTGTCTGTGTTTGACTTTATATAGAAGGTGTGAGTTTCATTTGTGTAATTTGTATTCGGAACAAGTATGACTCCCACACCATCTCTTATTGAAATTATACCACTTGTATTATTGGATATTGTAAAAGTAATTTTATAGTTAGTATTTGCAGTAAAGACATTTAATTGTTCGATATAATGACTTGAAGTTCCATTATAATTAGCACTACCATTAGCAATGCTCCAACTTGATTGCATACTCCAATTCGTAGAACCATCACTAAAATCGCCATTTACAATTCCCTCACTTCCTACTTCCTCAAAATCACCATTAGTAACTAACTCTCCCCCGATTGTCTGAACATCCTCAATATATCCTAATTCGTTTACTCTTGTCGCACTTGAACCTCTGCTGAAATCGAAATCTGCGTCTAATTTTTCTTTAAGTGATATGTTGTCTATTGAGCCAATAAACGAACTTGAGAATACAGTTATAGATGTTGACGTTGGCTGCATTGGCCCAAACAAATCGAATTCATAAAATCCATTTACAGGGGTGAAAAATCCTGTATCACCTCCGCCCGTTCCGCTTAAACTTACAGCTATTTGACCACTTACATAGTTAGTTATTTCAAATTTTAACTTCCCTTGTTTACCTATAGCTGGTGTTATGGGAACATTAGTTATTAAGTTACTTGTTGTTCCGTTACAATTAGCAGCACCTCCACTAATAGTCCACCCAGTCCCTTTAATCCAATTCGAGTCAGTATCGAAAGTGCCATTGGTTACAAGTTCCTCCCCTAAAACTATCTCTGGCTTAACACTATGAACAAAACCATCCGAATAAGCGGTTGGTGTGGTTATGACTTTGGCTTTTTGTAATAAACTCATATTAGCAATTTAATAATTCATTCAAAAGGCGATATGACTCAGCTATGTTTTCCGAATACACCGCGCGAGCGATCAATGGATTGATCAAGTTGTCAACCTCACCAACGGATGCCGTTTGTGGTATTTGCAGTCCTAATCCTAACATATTATCTTAAATATGCAATGATCTTACCACTTGCAACAACAACATCATCAAAGTTGCCATAGATAATAGTGCCACCGGGCAGACTGACAGATGTCAAAGATGCGTCTCCAGCCGCCGCGTCAATGTCGCATGATATAACTGCGGCCTCCAAAACTTGAATCGCTCCGAAACTCTCGCCAGAAACTGATGTCGCACCAGCTACTAAATAACGCAGTCCATTATCGCCGAAACTTAACTTTTGAAAATCTGTTGTGTAATATAAATTTGATCCCATAACTTTATTTTTTACAAAAATAAGAATTTAAATTTTGTCCTATCGGCCTTGTCCGCGATAGGGTTTTTTGTACTTTTTAGAGTGCTTTGATTTTGACGATTTCGTCTTGGCGTGTACTCCTTTACGCTTTACTTTATGCTTTACCGCCTTTTTAAATTGCGTTTGATTCTTTGCCATTATTTATTTTGCTTTACTGCTGATCCATAAAAATACCCAAAAATACTGAGCGTAATACCCTCAATGATGCCAATGGTGTGTATCCATACCTCCTTGTTATTTTCTGGAATGCTTAAATAAACAATCGCGTAAATAATAAAGGCAAATGATCCCAAACCGATGATGCCGGTTAAATTGAACATCAGATCAAACCTTCCGGTCTTGGCGATCTCAACCTCGCGTTTTCTTGCGCTGTCTCTATCGGCCACCTCTAATTCATATAACTCAACCAATTCTTTGTGGTATTGCGCCTTATCTTCTGCGCTGATCTCTGGATCGGTATCGATTAAATTTTTGACAATACCCAAAACGCCTTTGTCCGGCAATACACCGCTGACGAAATCTGGCACTTTACTCAATATGAATTTGCCAACTGCGCTGTCTTTGAATTTCTTTTTATCCGGCATAAACCTCGTATTTTGTTTTCCCATCAACTCGGTATGCTTTGAGTATCTGGTTGCGGTTATTTCTTTTGGTCAAACTAATATGCACCCACGCCGGGCATCTGTCATCGCCAAACTCCCAAATCAATTGGTCAAACTCCAAATTGTCTTTGACAAAATTAAAAATATCAGCATTGTTGATGATGCCATAAACATCCGCATCCAAATCCATCGCCTCGCCTTTTGTATGGCTTGAATTACTCGCGCCTCTTATGGCCTTATTTAAGGCCTCCGATCTAAAAAACGATGACACATATATCGGCACGCCAAAATGCTCTCTAATCGGCTGAAAAACGTTCTCAGCGACATATATCATATTACTAAACTGATCCGACGTTGGCGTGTTGTCAATACCTAATCTTTTGGCCGTTGATGAATGCGTTGCCTCTTTGTAAGAAATATTTTTACTAACCATTGTTTAATTGATTTATGTATTGCTGCAATTCCTCTTCTGTTACGTTTAAACGCATCCGCAATCCACCTTGATATTGGCGCACTATATGCCCATCCTTTATGACATATAAAAACGGCACGCTTTTTATTTTACTCTGTACATTGTCAGATAAGTCCTCTAAAAGCGCAAATTGATAATCACATCCTCTTAATCTCAAATCCAAATCATTGGCGCGATTCCAAGACGAGTTGATTTGTATCACTTTGATCTGGCCCAAACATATCATCGGAGTAAACAATAAAATAAAAATCAAATGCTTCATTGTAAATTATATAAACGTTCCTCAATTTTATCCAACTTTTTGCCGTTGTCTTGCACCTTTTCCTCAATGTTTAAAACAGAATTTCGGATCAACTCATCCTTTAAATCATATTCTGTGCGACTGACCTCTGGAGGCGGTAACTTTTTGGCCTCATCAATATCGGCTTGTAATGAATACCACATACCAATCAATGTGGCCAATCCAAGTGCCAACGCTCCAAGCGTTTCAATACTCAAACTGAATTTGCTGTCTTTTGATATCTCCTTTGCCATTACTTTTTGCGTTTTTCTTGCACCATATACCACCACTTGTTGATCGTATATCCAATGGCAACAATTGTCAAAATAATCTTGAGGCCCAAATCAATACTCGTGAAATTAAGTGCCATTGCAACAGCATTCAGAGAATAGATTTTTATGTCTGTGATTGTCATCATTCCTAAAAACTTAATATTGTGATCATAAACCCATTAACCTTAATCGATCCACCACCGGTTGATTGCAGCTGTATCTTAACATCCGATGTCTGGATGTTGCTATCAACATAAAAAGTCGAGGTATGCACAAAATGATGCTCCTCGTGCTGGCTGCCTATTGTCGCGTGTAAAAAATGCAACTCCTTTGGCACATCTGGGAAATACAATCTTGCATCAATATGCTGATTGCTTGACGATGGCGTATATTCAAAGTCTGTGCGCACCAACACCACTTTACCATTGGCCAACTCATCCAAATCAATCGTATTGGTCGCGCTGTCCCACAACTCGCCACTCACATAACTCGGCTTATATGTGGTCAATGTCCCGGATCCGGCTTTATCATTGGTTAAATCTGTCCAAGTGTCTGCCACCACCGCTATTGGCGTTACCGCTGTTGCTGCATCCTCATAAAAGGCAAACCCTCCCAGAGTATCGTAAACAGCATTCACGCTCGTTTTTATTTCGTTCATATTCGCAGCCGTTACCTTGTTGATTTCTGGTAACTCCGAAACCACATTGTCTGCCTTTGTTGTATAAGTTATTTTTGCCATTTTTTATGTTTGTAAATCGTTTTGTAATTCGCTTTGTAACCCACCACTCGGCGGCACTTGCTCGACTCTGTTTGATAACTCAATGATTGCTCTAAAATATGTGCGATCACTTAAATCATCTTGTAAATATGTCACGCCCTCGTTTACGCTGGTGTAAACATTAAACCCAACGGCTGATAAATCAAAATACTGATCCGACCTTGTGCGCAGCAACTCCAAGCACTTTGATGCCATAAAATTAACATCTGTCTCGCCGCCATCATCGCTGGCAAACCTTGTAGCGCATTCTATGCGCGTAATTATCTCCATTGTATATGACTGAGCGTTCTGGTCTATTTCGTTATTAGAAACGCTGTAGACGCGTATATGTGGAAATGTGGCATTGTTTGGCACTCGGCCATAAACCGGAGCGGCAACGCCATCAACCAAAACTTGATCGGTTAATCTTTGCAATATTGCTCTGCGGATATATTGTATTGCTTCTAACATTATTTTAATCTTTTACCTATTTTCTTACTGATGCGGTCAAATAGTTTTTTATACTCAATACGAACGGCATTAAAGAAAAAAGGCCTTGCTGGTAAATTAACATTCCTTTTGCCTTCACCTTTAAATTGTGCGGCATAACTCTCCGGGATGCCTAACTCTTGCATATCTTTTAAATCAACCAACCCTCCCGTTCCAAACTCCACATAAGGCGCGTATTTGGCAGTTGCATAAACCGATATTTTCTTGCCGCTGGCTTCATAGGCAATCGTCTTTCTTAGAGTTCCCGTTGGTGCTACCACATTGGTTTTGGCTGTTTTTACAATATGCGACGCAGTATATACCAACTCTGCGCTAAGTTGCTTTCTGTCATATCCTTTAAGATACGCCAACTTAGCATTCAATTGCTTAAGATCGCTTTGATTTATTTTAATAAACGCTGTTGATTTTGCCATTAGTCAACCCTTGTTGCAATTATCGTTGTATAAAAATCCAAATTGCTTTGGAATTTATCGTTTATCTTATATTCCCCATCCTCATTCTCAATGGTAAAAGTATCGCCAATTAAAATGTCCTCAGCTGCTTTTTTACGCACTATCAACTCGGCGGTAACTCTGCGCTGCGTCATTCCGTTTTCTGCGCTTACATTGCCTTTAATCTCTTTCAAATGGCTCCAAATGTATTTCAACACAACCTTGGTGCTGTTATAACCGCCGAAATCATCTGCCGTTTTTGTGAACCTGTTGATCGCAATTCTTGTATTGAGTCTCCCGGCATCCATTAAAGAAACATCGTTTTATAAGATGACAAAATCATTTTTACATTGGTTGGAATCTCGCTGACTGATCCGCTGACAAAATCTGCGCGGTTGTCATAATAGGTCGATACCAACTGCAATAATGCTTGCTGAATCAACGCGTCATTCAATCCGCTGGTGATATATGTGATTTTTACGCGATCCGCTGAACCTTGATCCAATTCGATTGTCTCATTGTCCAATCCTAAAATCTCGTAATTGGTTGTCGCAATATTATTGATGCTGACCTCTGAAATGCTTGTGATCGGTGCAAATGGCACATCAAATAATCCGGTATCTGTATTGTCAATGTAATATGTGCGGTTTTTGGATACGATATCTCTTGAGATAAAATTCTCGGCCCAGATGCGCGCTTGTATTATCATGCGATCAATCAGCGCATCGTCTGCTGATGTGTCAATCCTTACATAATTTTTGACATCGGTTGTGGTAATTATTTCCGATCCTAATGTGGCGTTAATCTTGATCTGTCGCATCGCTTTTGGTATCTATGTCAATTTTAAATTCTTTAGTTTGGCGTTTGGCTTTTATTTCTTTTACCTCGACATCAATATCGGCAAAGGCATCGCCACTCTCTTTGGCCCATCCTTTACTGATAAAAACGGATACTTTTGCCGGATCAACCGCAATGGCCTCTCCTTTTTTGTACGACTTGCCTTTGTGCTGCAAATCAATTAAACAAACTAAACCCATAATTTTATTTTTTGTAAAGATAAAAAAAATGCGCCACAATAATTTTGCAGCGCATTTCGAAACAATGAAAACAAAGAATTAAACAAGAAGGTCAAAGTTATTAAAATTATTCGAATATTTTTTCCCGTTAATAGTGAACTTGATGCGGCGTTGCGTGCCGTTGTTTTTGATGATATAAAACCCTTTAAACTCATCAACCCAAATGGCGAAATAATCAACATCAAACAAAGTATAAGGATCGCCCTCTCTTTTTAGGGTAATCGCAACAGCGTTATTTTTTACTTTCTGCCTTGTTGATTTGATCTGGATTTTTAGCAATCCGCTCGGCGTTTCTATGATCGCATCATAAGGTGAAGAATCCAGCAATGGCATTGAAACCCTAAACCCGTTTTCCATTGCCATAACTGCGAACCTATATTCTGCTGTGCAGCCAAGGATATTGATATCCATTTGACTAAGGTACAAAAAAAATGGGCCGCATGACGCAAACCCATTTTCTCCTAAAAACAAATAACTAACCTAACCTTCTGAGATGATCAAAGATAATAAAATTATCGCAAAAAACAAACATCCCCACAAATCGCCAAAAACTAAAAATTGACGCAGCAACATAAATGTAAAACTCAAAACCAAACCGGCTTTTATTTTTTCCTTAAAACTCATAACATCGACGCATTAGCACAATTACTCGAACAATGACCCTCATATTGCTGAGGTCTGCCGCACTCTGGGCATTCGTAATCCGGATCATTTGCCGGATTCATAAAATCAAACCATTCCATTTCTATAAGTCTATTTTAGTTAAAAACCAATCCGCGGCTCTCTGCCATATTGATCGATTCAAATATTTTTTTAATTCCTTTTCTGTAAATACCTCCACTCGCTTTCCGCGGTGCAGTATATATAATCCGGTTTTCGTTCTATTTATCATTTTTAGCCGTTTTAAGCGTCTTTTGTATCTCTTTGACCTTATCCCTTACAACCAAGTTATCCGGGGCCATATAAGGCAAGAAACGCAGTAATAACTCAATTTTAATCAGTGCCTCTTGTATTCTTTGATCCGCCTCCATTATCTGATGTTGTTTAATGTGGAAATCAGCATCTCGCGGCGATTAATCAAATCGCGATAAATTGGATTTGTTTTTCTCATCTGGCGTGCCTCACAATATGCGATATTGTAATTCACTTTTTTGATCTTGCTTTTTAACTCTTGTTTCTGTGTTGCCATAATAAAAAGGATAAAGGCCGCGCGAGGCGGCCCTTGTTTTTTTTTGATTATAATAATTCAATTTGAGATTCTAATTTTTCAACTTTTTCAGCCCACATAGTTGCTGCTTTATAGTTTCCTTTAAGCATAAACTTTGTCATATTTTTATTTGATTCTTTTAATTCTTTTAATAATGTGGCTAAATTTTTCATAATTTCTAAGATTTTGCTGTTGTTATTTGATTACATCACAAATATAAAAGAATTTTTTTAATTACACCAAATAAAAACAAAAATATTTTCAAATTATTTTTTATTGGCGCAAAAAAAAGAGGCCCGAAGGCCTCCTTTCATTATTCCATCCCTAGAATTACGGAGTCTCTAATGCAGCGATTGCAGTTGAGAATGTTCCGTTTACGAATGCATTTGGCAAATAGTTAGTAAGTGCCACGCGCTCAGATACTCGAACAGTAACAAATCCATCTCTTACGTTTGTGCCATCTTCTCTGAAGAACTCGACGTTTACATTGTCGCGAACCCAAAGCTGTGATCCAACTCCGAAATTACCTACTAAGAAAGTACCAGCAGCAATTGCAGTATTAAGAATCACGCGAACGCCCATAAAGTTTGGTTGAAGGCCAGCATAAACTTGATCCTTAAGGTAAGCGTTTGTTGAATCCTTCAATAACAAGATTTTATGGAAATCTGTTGGGTTTAGCAAAATGGTATCGGCGTTGTAATTGGCGATTGATAATTGATTCAATGCAGCAACTAAAACGTCAAACTCATTAGCGTTGTCAACTGACTGATAAAACTCACCACCAGAAGAAACATCAAAATCAGCAGCATCTGTGATGATACCGCTCAAGTTTGGCGCAGATCCGTTTCCAGATAAGATTTGAGTATCCTCAACTTCCAACAGTTTCTCTGGCGCACGCGCAGACAAATAAGAGGTCAATTGTGGAGTATCTGCCAACATCTCTTCAGAAATACGGAAATAAGTACCGATTTTGCGAACGTTAGCATCACTCGCAGTCATATCAAAATCAGACTGAGTAAGGGTTGTTCCTTCAGCAGTTGCAGCAGCACCATTTGAATATCCGCTCTCTTTTACGAAACGCACAACATCAGACGCAGTTGATCCTTGAGGAATCAAAGAACGAATGTGTACCGGACGAGTCGGATCGTATTTGTAACCGGGAACGCGATCAGCTGGGATAACTTCTCCGGTGAAATCGGCTGCGATAGTCATATCGGCTTTGATTGTCAATGACGCGCTGCGGCTGTTGCCTTTAGTCAATGACTCAATTGCGCCACCTTCTAAGGCTTCAGATAAAGCGTTTTTGAATGTCATTGGCTTGCTCTGGCTGAATTGCTTTTTGTTAGCAACCTCCATTGCATCCATACGCTCGTTGAATTTTGCAACCAAACCAGATACTTCTTGCTTTACAATTTCATTTGATTTTTGAGTTGCCACCTCAACAGCTGCGGCGTTGCTCTTTTCGATTTTTGAATCAATCGCACCACTAATGGCATCGATTTGATTTTTTACATTTTCTTCCATTGTATTATTTTTTTATGGAATTAATAAAATAGTTAAAGATTTCCGAATCATCGTTTTTGACTTCAACATCCGGCAAAGTATCTTCCGATGGCTTTGTGAACTCGACAAATAATGATTTTAATTTTTGAATCTCCGCCTCTATGGCATAACCCATATCATCAGAGATTTCACCCTTGCGAATTAACTTGGCAAGATTATCGTAACGCTTGGATAATTTATCCAAGTCAATGTTTCCTTTTACATCTAATATTTTGGCTTGATCATTGGCCGCCAATGTTACCGCGCTGATCTCATAAAGTTTGACCTCTGTTATTTCGCGATAATCACCCTTGTTTTGCTTTTGCATTGGCATAATGCCGACGCTGTTTTCGGTAATGACTCCAGACTTCATCAACTCCACTACATCTTTACCCAATTGCGTTTTGGCAATCTCTGCGACAAATACAAGACCTTTATCATCCTCATATAACTCGCGCATCTTACCAATGGGTTGCATCATATCATGCTGATATAAATACTTTACGCGCTCGCCATTCTCTTTGATGGTTTTCGTATATGCGCCTTTGGTGATCACATCCATATCGGAATCCTTGTTGCCAAAGTATGATCCATATCCTTTAATGATACCAGCATTTTCGTCTGCATCCAATAACTCGCCAATGGGAGCCGCCTTATATAATATTGAACTCATAATTTATTTTTTGTAAAGATAATATTTTTTGACTTTATCAAATACCGGTAAAAGAACCGCCACCAATACCGAATCCAATATCGGTGAAATCTCCTTCAACTGCGACCACTTCGGCTGGATATCTGGCAAGGCTGCATCTGCAATTTACCACCTCCGCAGCTCCACCGGCTGGATCACCGGGAGCCATCATCGACTGACCGCCGACCATAAAGAACTCCGATTGTTTTATTGGCTCACCAGCACCGGCCTCGGCGTGAGTATCACGCACCCGATCATCAAACGATGCAATCCACTCCTTCATCAATACCTCTTCTGGAAATATTGTTTTGGCGGCTTCACCGGTAGCAAAATTGGCGCAATAGGTCGATTCTGTGCGCACTAAACGCTGTGCTTGATATTGTGTATATCCGGCAAACTTTCGGCGTAATATACGCGCCTTTTCAACTTCACCTAATGCCATAAACTCTGGATCCGATAGAAATGCTCTTGTAACGCGCTGCAATGTGCTTAATGCTGTGCCTTTAACTAATGTAACCCTCTGCGCGCCAACTGCCGATCCTAATGCCGCAAATGATGCTTGCCATTGCAAAACATAATCGTCAATGGTAAAATTCTTTTTTTGGAACCGGTCATAATTTCTGGCATACCACTTGGCAAAGTGCATACCTATATCGCTGTAAATATCCCGATACAATTTATACAACTGATCTGTCGGAAACAATAACTGAAAATTAGTTTGGTTTGATCCTACAAAAGAATCGATGCCTTTGTTGTAATTCTCGCGGTAATATCTTTTGATTTTGCCAATGTTGCGATTTTCTACGATATCCAATTGACGCTCAAATGATCTTTGCCATTTATCTTTGTCAATCACCATATTTAATCGTTTATTTTCTCCATTGTTCTAATGGCCCAATCAACGCCGGCTGTGCCACCCCATAAATTCCAAGCGACATATCCGTTGTCTTTCCAAGGCTCACCCTTATATTGCGGATCAATGGTTGCGTTTTCTCTGTGCCTATTAAATTGTGCCATACGGCTCACGACATCCAATGACAGCGGCTCTCTGTTGGCCAATTGATTTGCTCTGCGCCATCCGACCTCAGTCCCAGCAGTAACGACATCGCGGCCATACTTCTCGCGCCACTCAATCATTCTCTTGGCGTTGTTTGTTGCGCTTTGTGGGTAATCGCTATACGACTCGGCTTTTTTTTTTGGCGTTTCGTCTTTTGTGATAGACTTCGACACATCAACTCCAGCACCAGCATCGGCAACCATATCCATATCCATCTCCGCGGCATTCATAGGTATTAAGTTTGCCGGAATAAAATAATCATTCAATTGATCGTTTTCCTCATCAATACCATACGACATCATCTCGCGCTTTTCATTTGGTGTGATCCACCACGCCTTCGACAACTGATCGACAACTTTGTCGGTGTCCTCTGCCATCTCTGGAATCATTGAGAAATCAAAATCAATACAGATATTTGGCCCAAACTGCGGTGCTAACCATCTGTTCAATTCATCACGCACCATAATCAACTCCGGAATAACAGCATTTTGATACAAGGCTTTTTTCGCCTCCTTCATATTGTTGTAAGTCGATGAATCGGTGTTGTTTAATAATTGCACCGGCACATTGTAAATATTACATAAATCTTTGACCGATGCGTTATATTGCTCTATCAAAGAAACATCTGAAGCATTGAGTCCAAAATTAACCCAAGACAATTTTTTTGGCGTGATGATCACATCTCCAGCATTGTTGGCTCCTTGGAATTGCTGTTTAAATTTATCCTTCAACTGCTGCGCTTGCACCTCGTTTATATCACCCTCATCTGCCATTAATAAACCTCTGGCCGTTTGGTTTTGCAGATATTTAACTCCGGTCTGAACCGCCTCATTGTTTGTCGTTAGCATTCTAAGGCCAGCACGCAGTGGTGATTGACCGTACAAATGCGATCCCGTACCATCATAGTAAGGATTGAAATCTTTAATGTGGCAGATATCCTGTGCTGGTATCTCATAAGTGCCATTATATTCAATCTTGTATTTTTGCACCGGCTGCATTATCCCACCGCTGACGATCTCCATAATCTGCGAAGGCATGACATACATCTCGGTGTATTTTGAAGCATTCACGCCCGTATCTGGGCCAATACCATAAATATATCTGTTGCCGGTTAATTTACCAAAGGCAATCAATTCAGTGAGCCACGAGGCATAAGATTGCGCCGCGTTTGGTCTGTCCATTAGCTGATGCAATGGCGTATCACTTAACTCGACCAATGATCGGCTTTTCAATAATGCAGACTTTTGCAATATGCTCGCGTCAAATGTGCTGCTTGTTATGGCCTTATATCTTTTATAATCGTTTTGATTTTGGATCTCATAAACTTGAAAAGGTATGGTTGTCGCGGCTTTCGTGATGATATTGATCAACGAATAAATCGTCGCGTTTTTTCTGTACCCCTCGGTGATATATGAATCATCATTTTCTGGATTCCAAACAATAGACTCACCAAGCCAATTGTAAATCGCTCTATTGTATTGCGGTGCTGTCTGTTGTGCGTTTTTGGAAACAAGGAATTTAAGCCGGTCGATTATTGATGCCATACTGCTGATATGAAATTTTGGTAAAAATACAAAATTAAAAATTGTTTATTATATGACGAAAAAATCATTTCGTTTGCGATATTGAGAATAAACCACATATCTCAAGGAATCCATCAAATGGTCATTTTTTGGGACTGGCTTATTGATGATCGTCTCATCTTTTAACTGATCCCAAAAATAGGTCTGTTGCTCTCGCTTGATGTTGGTGCTTTCATTGCTGACAATGATATCAAACTCCTTGAGTAGTGATATCCCGGCGTTTATTGATCCGGCTCCTTTTGTTGCTGCTTTGGCCCATACATCCATCTGGCGCAATTCCTCAACGCTCTTTGGCTCTGCTGAATCACAGAAGGACAGCACCTCATTTTTGCCAATTGATTTGAGAAATTCTGCGATATCTCTGTTGGTCATTCCTTTTTTATAGCACAATTCATTGACGTATATCTTGTCTCGAACTTTGCCGATTTCCAAAATTGCACAAGGATCATTTGAAAATCCAAAGTCAATGCCTATTGATGTTGTATCAAACTCTGGGAACTCTGCCAATGGAATATATTGCCACCCCTTAAATATTTGGCGATCACTAAAGACTGCCCTCTGTCCCTCGCCATATACCAACCAATAATCTGGATCACGCTCTCTAATGCGCTCGATTTCTCTGACCAACTCCGATGGCAAAAACTTATTGTCTTTGTATGTGGTAATAAACAAATCGCAATCCTCACGCTCGATGATCTCATCATAAAGCCAATGCACCGGATCTGATGGGTTAAAGTCAATGATCATCTCCTTGGTTGTCCGCATCGACAGCTGCCTAAAATCCTCAAAGTGCAACTCATTGCCCTCATTGATAAAACAGATATCTCGCTTTGCTCCGCGTATCTTTTGCGGCTCGTCTGTGCTTAAAAATTCAATAGTATGCCCATTGTACCGGAATATATTTTCGCTCTTGTTATGCTCGCCTAAATAATAGATGCCAAGTTTATCGGCGATATTGATAAAATCCCTCATGACAGATCGCCTTAATGCTGGCAATGTTTTCCGCACAACTGAAATGGTCAACGGCTCTGTCTCTGTGGTGATTCTATATATTAGATATTGAACAATGGCATAAGTCTTGCCGGATCGCGTTCCGCCTTGGTGTACCTTTATGCGCTTATTAGATTTAAGCGTTTGATAAAATTGGATGTTGCAAAATTCTTTTACTCCTCTTTTGCCGGTGTCCATTCAATTAATTTAGATTCAATTGATCCATCCATCTGGATTTCTTGACGCTCAATATATCCGCGTTTTTTGCCTTTTGTTTTTAAAAGGAATATCGTCGCTGTGGTATTACCCTCCTTCACTTGCTTATGCAATTGGCTTTCAGCAAAGTCAAGCGTTACGTTTTCGAGATCATCCACTTTTTGCTTGTAATCCTCATCCGTTTTGAGCCACTCGTAATGCGTTGATCGGTCAATACCGGCAATCTTTGCCGCAGTTGTAACAACCCCAAGCGATTGTTCAAGTGCTTTGATCATCGCTTTTTTTAATGTTGGATTTTGTTGCTTCATTATGTTTTATTTTACACTCCTTTTATTGGAATATTTACGGATTTTGCATTTAACAAATCGGTAATTTTTTGCGGAGGTATGCGATATGATATAATTTTTTTACCCCATTTAATCATTATGTTTTTGCAATATTCAATCTCTTTATCTTTGCTTCGATAACTAACGATCCCTCCTTTATTATCCCCGTGATCACAAAGGTAGTGGTACTTATTCCAGCGGAATATTCCTTTGAATTTATTCAAATGCTGCAATGCCATATCATAGTCATCTTTTGTGCCAACTTTTGAATCAAAAATTAAATCGTGATTCAAATGCCCTTGAAATGGCCCCAATGAAATTTTCGCAAATGAAAATGGCAGAAACTCTTTATAAATTCTGTTATCTTCATTTTGACTTAATCCCCACATTTTAAATCCTAATTGATCACACATATCGAATGATTGCTCAAAAAAATTACTTAATATTTTTTTATCTAAAACTTTTTTCTTGTGATCGCCATTATTCTCGCCTTTTCTATTTTCATAATATCCAATTGATTCGACATCATCATCAATCATAATTAAAGGTCTTGGAATATTTTTTAAAATCCAATTGCGCTTTTTTATTATATCGCCATCTTGATCATCTGGAATCGTTATAATTCGATCATCACTTAAAACTTTAGCATAATCATTATATTGCGAATCTGGCACACAATATTTAGCCATATAAAAATAATCCTTGCCCTTTAAATCGTGCGATCTTTTGTATGATGGTATTATTACATTCATATAAAATTCTTACCATTTAAAACTCTACTCAATCCAATTTTTTGACTGCCAACTGAACTTTCTTTTGATTTTACGTTTTTCAATCCATAAACTTCTTTTGCAACCTCCCAATCCATTGGATTGTCGAAATACAAAACGATGTAATTGTGTTCTAATAAAATCTCATCGCTGAATTCAACCTCTCCATAATCATCAATATCACTTGTTTCTTGGATCTCATCAATATCTTTTGGCAAATCCAATCCCCACTCATCTAATTCTGCAACATCCCACTCATTGGCTAATATATCCCAATCCCATTCGCCAAAGCCGACATTGTCTTTAACTATAAATTCGCGCTTCTGCTCACTTGTCCACCCCTCGGCGATGTCCACCCATACTTCAAACAATCCGGCTGATTTGCACGCCTTTAAGCGCATATTACCACCCAGCACAATCATATCCTCATCGACTACAATTGGCCGCTTCTCAAGCATCTCTGGGAATGCCTTGATTGACTTTACAAGTTTTTTAAATTTAGCATCCTTAATGAATCGCGGATTATCTGGGTTTTCTTTTACTGATGCTATATTGACCAATTTTTTCATAAACTGATAATTGATTCAAAGATAATTACTGCCAAAAATAATACCATTGCCGCAAAGGTTATTTTTGCTGAGTCATGATATTGGTTTGCTCTGTTGTTTTTCATTGTTTAAATATTTAAAATTAATCTCGGTACAAATTTATATTTATGCCAAACACAAAAATCTGAAGGCAAATGGTATCAATTTGGGTATCGCGATCTGCGTCGTGATCATTGTTAAAATAGTCAATGCCAAGGCATAAACCATAAATCGGATAAAGGTGCAACTCAATATTCATTTGAAATATTTTTTGTAAAAATACAAATATAAATCCCAACTTTTTACCTCCATCTCTATTTTGTCGTAAATCTTAGGCGATTGAATTATCTCTCCGTTATTGTCTATGATCAATTTAAAGCCGTTTTGCGCCACTTTTGGATAAATCTTAATGTTCTGCTTTAAGCACCAACTGAACGCCTCTTGGTGTGCCTCCGATGTATATATGTTTATTATCTCTTTTCTCTTTGCCATTAAAACGGAATGCTTGTATCTTTTATCACCTCAAATCTTTTATTGTTTTTATCTATTGGCTTGTAAATACCGCCGCCATTTAAAAAGTCCGGCGCGACCTCGAAATCACCCAATTGTCCATTCTCCTTTCGCTTTACCTTCTCCACATATACTTTGACAATGTCTGAGTTGTAATTTGATTTTTGCCCAATGCACCGGTAACAAATCAAACCATTGTAAGTCTTATTGAAAAAATCAGCTGATCCAGAGATATCATAAAGCGTCGGTTTTTTGTATGTGCCTTCGATGCTTTCAATTTTTCTGGGATGCGCTACCAAAAACAAATGCACATTCGTCTGCTGACAAAATTGCGTTATCTGAGACAATGCTCTGCCAATGTAACTGAAATCCTTTTGTGCCGAATGGTCAAGCATATTCCAAGGATCAATCACGCAGACATTTATTCCCCTCTGGAAAACCAATTGCCGGAACGCCTCCAATATGCCCTCAAGAGTTAAATTTTCAAGGTCAATTTTAACCCAATTAAAATGATCCTCAATAAAATCTTTGGTGTTGTTCAAATCGTCATTGTTGCAATTTTTCTCGTTTAATTTATTGGCGATGCGCTTAATGTGGCCCTCATAAGGATACGACTCTGGCGAAAACATAGCGCAGCGGAAACCATACTTTGTGGCCAAATTAACGCAAATTTGATCAACGATATCACTCTTGCCGCTGTTAGGTATCCCGGTGATGACTGACCACTCACCAAATGCCATATTAAAATACTGATCCGATGCGCCCATACCAATTGAATAATTGGTGATGCCCTTCTCGTTATAATTCAAAACATTCTGCCAGATGTTGTCAATATTTAAAACCCCCTCAAGAGGAAACGATTTGCAGTCGTTTATATATTTACGCAACGCCTTTGTCCCCTCAGCAATCAAAACCTCGTTAGCATCCTTGTATTGCCCAAAATCAACATATTTGCACTTATACGCGCCAAACCTCCGGGCCAATTCATTGCGCAACATAAGGCCAGCATCATCATTGTCTGTGCAAATTACAATTTCGGTTTTTTCTTCAAAGTATTTCCAGCAGTTGTCAAGGTATTCTAATTTTTGGTTTCCTTTTGATGCGCCATTTGGAACGCTGCAAACGGAATAAATCCCGGCCTCATGCAATGATAAAGCATCCATTTCGCCTTCAACGATATAAACCCTTTGCATTTCTTTGATATTATCCACGCCATAAAATATCAACTCTGCGCCGCTGACCATCTTAAAATTTTTTTCTGAATCTCGATATTTTACATTGATCAGTTTATTGTCTCTGTAATAATTAAAATTGATGACGCGGCGGTTTTTTCTGACTTGTGGCATATACTCCAATGACTCGCCAACTTTCCAATGCACCAGCGTTGGCTCTGTAATGCCTCTTGATTCAAAGTATTTTAATACGCGCTCGCTGACGTTTGCGTTTTCCTTTTCCGGTATTGTGTACTCTGGCTTTGAATGGAATTTAACGCCACCAGACCATCCGCAATTGTGGCAATTATAAAGTCCTTTATCAATGTTTACCGATAGGCAAGGATCGGATTTGTTTTTTCTGTCTTGGCTGCACTTTGGGCATTTGACTTTTGTGATGCCAGCATTGCGCTTGACCTCAATACCCAAGTCGTTTAATTCTTTTTGATACATCTCGTTTGGTTTTCTTGTTTTCTTGTTATGCGAATTTAAAAATTAAATTTCAAAAAAATTGAAATCTGTAAAAATAATTTGGATTTTGTTTTATCTCATAAACCCAGCGCGACTCTTTTTGGATGTTGTCGGTGATCGTTTCCTTGGGCAACTTCAACTCAATTAAATCGTTTCTGTTTAATTGCGCCAGATCGTAAATATGGCAACCTTTTTGGTCTATCACGCAGTAATACATCTCTTTGTTTTGGGCCAGCAGAGCGTTGTATTTTTTTGTTTCCAATATTTTTGATTTGTAATATTTGCGCCGGAACTTAAATTCCATCACGCAACTCTGTCCATTTTTATCTGTGCCAATAGCATCATAAAGGCAGTATTTGCCTTCAGACCATTTGACTTGCCATCCGGATTGATTGAGTAAAAAAATCAATTCTTTTTCGTACTGATAAATCAATTCTCTGGTCATAATGTTTGGATGATTTGCCTCATTTCTTCTGGCGTTAATTTTTGCGCTAATATGTCATGATCAATTTCTCCGCTTATGGTTTTTGCGCCAATGCAAAATTCTCCTTTTGGATTTGTGTATTTATAGAATTTCACTAAACCATCGATTTTGGCTTTTGCTGATTTTGTGGCATCTACTTTTTGACCCATAAACCGATCAATGTATTTCACGCCGTTTTTATCTGTATTGCGTAATTTCAAAATGCTGAAAAAATTGTTTTGCCAAAAATTATCTTGGCGTATTTTTTTGACCACTTGATAAACCTCTCTCAAATCGTATTTGTCGATGCGCTCGATTTTATCCAAACAATCCATCCATTTATTTTTCTGTGCTTTATTTTTCGGCTGGTATCTTTTTGGGAACAACTCTACGAAATGCTCAAATGCTTTTTTTGTGCCATCAGAAAAGTCTTTTTTTGAATTTCGAGGAATGTAATTTAATTTTTTATTATATATATTATTATTATATATATTATTACTTATCTCATTACATATCTCATTATCATTACATATCTCATTATCATTACATATCTCATCTGTATTACATATCTCATCTGTATTACATATCTCATTGATATAGTTATCAGATAATCCCTCGACATTCACCGCAGATCGATTTTCCGCTTGCGGTTTTTCCGCTTGCGGTTTTTCTGCTTGCGGTAAATCATTCAAAATAAAATTCACTCCGGCAAACTTACCTTCATTTCGTGCGTTTTCCCGCACTAAAAATTTTAATTGGATTAATTCCCTCAGCCGACTATTTAACGCGCTCCTACCCCCCTTAAAATGGCTTAAAATGGATTCATTTGATATTTCTGTCTGATCGCTCAAAGAAAAAAGCCAACAATACAAGCCAACGGCCCCCGGTGAAATGTCTTTTTGCTTAAATATGGCGGTAGGAATTACTACGAACTCGGAAAACCGGCTCGGTCTAATGATCTTGTTTATTCTCATTGCTCTGTTTTTAGACAACCATCTTTTTGATGTGATCACAAAATTGGCGAATCTCCGCGAAATATTTGCGGAAATCTTGCAAGGAAATATCAGAGTCATCGTAAACCTCCCATAAAACCTCAACCAATAAATCGAACTCAACGCGAGACATCGATCCAATATAATCATACTGAATCGGTATGTCAATGGTCGTGTTCTGTGTCCATCTCACCTTCTGATTGTCTTGATCAAAAAATACATTTTTATTCTTCATTATTAAAATATTTGTCGATGGCCTCAACGCACAAATCATAATCATTGAGCCACAGCGACTGCCATTTATTTTCTGCTAACTGATCCAGCCAAATCTTTTGATTTTCCGTTGGCTTGTTTTTCTTGTACTTCAATTCTATTGCCAAACCATTATATTTTTGATTTGGCGTAAATATCATCAAATCCGGTACGCCACTCTTGCCGCCTAAGTGCTTGAACTTAAAACGCTCAAATGGTGATCTGCGGCCCTCATTGGGAACGTGCGCCCACAATACTTTGGGATACTGCATCCGCAGATAATTAATCACATTGTGCTGCAAATGATCTTCACCGGTCAAATATTTATGGAATCCTTTAGCCACAATTACAAGTTTTTTTATTAATTAACTCGTCAAAATTACTTTTTAATTGGTCATAACTCATCAGTAAATCGTTATATTTTACCAACAAGTCATCCAGACCAAGGCGTTTCTCAAAATCCGGGAAATTCTTTTGCTCCAGAAATGCCGCCCTTATAAACTTATAATTTTTATTGAAATCTGGCAAAAAACGCACATAAACATCAAACTGCTTCATTGAATGAATCAGCGTTGCGTGATCCTTGGCGATGCTTCGCCCTATCTGGCTGTAATTTAACGGCGTGTAATCAATGCAAAGCCGGTAATATATTGACCGCGCTTGCACATAATTCGATGCTCTGTTTTTGGATGTTATGTCAATTTTATAAACTTGCTCAATCAACTGCTGTATAAATTTGTGAGACTCCATACTATAAGATTTTAGATCCATCATCATTAAACTCGTGCCAAATGTGATTGCTAATAATGCCGGTCTCGACATATAATTTCCAATCTGCAAATGCCGCTTTCCACGCTTTACGCCCTTGTTCGATCATCTCATCGCTCAAAGTATAAACCTCAATCGTATATGGGTAGTTGGTCTCAACGGCAATGAATCGGAACTCATCCACGCCGATCATATCCATATAAAACGCCGCTTGCAAATGATACGCATATTTGTACACATCCCTTTTAAAAGCCATAGGCGAATTATCTTGGCAAGTCTTGACATCAGATATAAAACCTTGAACCTTATTTAAACAATCGGGCCGCACGCGCACATCCAGACCCTCGTGTTTGCCATAATGCGACAACTCAATAACGCCTTTACAATATTTTTGTGCCAGATCATCATTGCGAAAATTATCCAGAATCGAATTGATTTTTTCGTAATCATCCGGAGTGATCAGCATTTTGCCCTCGGCTTTTTTCTGTTCTACTAAATACGCCTCTTTGCCCTCTTTTGTGCGCCGATCTATTTTAGGCATTACATGATAGTCATCAAAGAAAGTATTTGGCTCTAACATCGCCGCGTGTACTGCTGAACCCAAAGCCATAGCTGCTGATTCAAATGGTTTGCGATCAATATGATGGCGTACTGATTTTTTGTAAATCGTTTTCAATCCCGATGCGCTTATCCCGGCAGAGGAATGGTATTTTTCGTTCGTGTCGTTAGCTGTTCTCATTGCTCAGTAGTTTTTTAAGTCGGTCAATTATTGCGCCGTTTACCTTGTCAGTAATGCCAATAGTTAACTCGTGATTGTCTAAAATTGCTTTCATTATCTTTTTGATCTCTTCATCTTTAAACTCGTTTTCGTTTCTAATATTCGCCAACTCATTCTCAAGTGATTCGATCCGATATTCTAAAAATTTAATTTTCTCGCTCATATCTCTAAATAAATAATGTAACATATCTGCACTATGACATAAGCGAAACAAAACGCTAAAAATGGCAGTTGTATTTTTTCTAAAAATTTTCCAAGTGTTTTCATAGGTTTAGTTTAAAAGGGGACATTGCTGCCCCCGTTGTGATTATTCTAATTATTTTGCGGCCAACATTACTGGCTTTAAAATGTAAGAAACAAATAGACTAATATTTTCATTAAAATTTTTGCTTTTTACCGTTGCCGAATCTTTACCGTAAATTTTGTGGTTTCTTTTAGTTTCGCTATCTATTAGCATTGCTCTTAAGTTGATCAATTCGTTAGTGTTTTTTTGTGCTTTCATAATGTTGTGCGTTGCTCGCCAGCGTTATTTGTTATTGTTTTACATTGGCTAAATTAAAAATATTTTTTCAATTACCAAACATATCAACAACTTTTTTACAAAAAAAAAATGCGATCCATTTATGAACCGCACTTTTGACTATGAAAAAAAACTAACTAATCCCAAGGCAAATCTCCGCTGTCAGCAGTTGCTTTGGTTTTCTTTTGATCCGGTTGCCACTCATTAAGCGCGGCATAAAATTTACCAGACTGCGCCTTTTTAAAATCTACATTGACCCATCCGTTTTTTTCATTGGCCTTTAAAAAACCAATTGCCTCGTCAACTTTAAACGATACACTGCACAAAACGAAATCCGGTGCTGTCTCATTTCTTTTGACGATAAATCCATCCGCAAACTTTACTTCTTTACTCATAATTTCTAAATGTTAAAATGATTATTTATTTTCTCTTTGTATTCCTTTTTCATACGAAACGATTTAAGCACCTTTTGCGCTTGTTCTGCCGTTCCTTTTATTGTCGCATTAAGTTGCGCCTCAGTAAGCCATTTGCGCTCATCTGAGTCTTGGTTCTTAACTGCTGTCTGCACCTCATTGGCACTCGCAATGGAAACATCAATGCCGATGCCTAAATAACCCAATGCGCGGCCCAATGCCGACGTGAAACCATTTTCCAAAAACGATGTCTTGTTAATGTAACTGCTGTCGCGATACTCTTGTGAATGTGCCGAAGCAATAACCACTCCGTTCTGATCGCAAATTGATACCTTAAAAATACCCTCGCTCTCCGATACGCTGATCACCTCCTCGTGAATTTGCCACATCTTAAAATCATCGCTGGCTCTAAAATGCAACAGCCGCTCATTGACCGGGATATACTCCTTGCCTTTAATGTTAATTGTTTTCATTGTACTCTAATTTAAAATTAAATAAATCGTTCAATACAGACAAGTTAAATCCCTTGTCCATTAATATTGAAACCTCTTGAATCGTGAAATTTTGTGGGTTTTGTAATCGCGACTTTAGCGTTGGCATTGTGCAACTCAAAAAACTGCAAACATCGTATCGCTTAAAACCAAGGCGTTTCATTTCGCCTTTGAAGGTAACTTCAAACATATTTTCTCGTTTAATTAATGACAAATATAAAAAATATATTTTCAAAAATACCCTAAAACAAGAAATTTATTTTTTGAATTGATTGGTTTCTACTGCCAATTGATCGGTGTCAATATTCGGCAAGTGCATATTTACTTTGTATTCGTTGCGCTTGAAATTGGCTTGCATCGAGTCAATATAACAGCTGTCTGGCAACTGCAATACTGATGCTCCAAAGTTTATCCAAACGCGATTGAGCATCGATAACGGCTTGTAATGGTTGTTTTTTAATGTGCCTTCATAACGCTGCAAATGCTCTCTAAAGTCGTTTAAAATCTCTTTATTTACGATTTCTGACCTTGTTGTCGGCTCCCAAGTTGAATAAAAATCTCTTGGCCTTCTGGACTCAATTCCATTGTCTACATTGTCGCTTGGAAATGTTGAAAATCCGGTAATATGATCAACTGAAACTCGATCATCCTTATAAGTATCGGTATTGTTGGCTTGAGTCAAAAGATAAGTGTGATTTGTCAACTGACTCTCATCAACCGCTTGCAATGATATTTCGCCAATATAATTTGCGTTATATCCAGAAGCATTGCTCAAATATGGCCTATAAATAATCACCTCCAAAGTTATATTTGCATACTGACCAATGTCATCGGGCAAATCAAAAGAGTTTGTTGTCGTAATCCAATTTTTAAATTTATTTATGCTGGTAATTTCTGAAACAATGTATTGAGTTAATCCGCTCCAGCTATTATCATCCGCATTAAAATATTTTGTTAAAAATGTAGTAACGCCATAAGTGATTTTAATTGAATACTCAAATTGGTAATTAAAATCCGCTGTTGTGTCTAAATCAGAATCATAGAGATATTGAATATTTAACTCGCATTTGCTTTTTCTATTGAAGAATACATTATCATTTCCCGCAATCATCTGAGTTGTGATCGCTGGAATATTAAAACTTTCATTTGTAACATATTGCAAATTCCTATAAGAATAAAAAGAATCTCCAATAGTGTAATCATGCCGACCTATTGAACCATTGTCAATTGTATATCCTTGATTTTGATACGCAAAAAATTGATTTGGGTTGACTTGATATTTTCTTCTGTTGTATTGGCTTACGTCATAATTTATGTCAATTGTTTTATACGGCGGCAAATATTCAACAATTAAATCAGCGTTAATATTTTGCACCTCAGATGGCATTTCAATATGAGCATCTTTTAAAACCAAATCTATAAAAGTCCCAAATTTATTGAACCTTTCAAAACTTGATATCTCTGTTCCGTTTGCTATGATATAAGCCGTTTTTTGCGCCAATATATTTGTCGGCTGGTAATCAAGCGATATGGTGTTGGCTAATATTTGATTAGTGAATGCCTCTGGCTCATAGCAGCTATTTGGAATGATACACCACTTATTATCAGATTGAAATATTCTTGAATTTGTGGACTGCAAAATAGCGGTCAATATTTCCTTGGTGCTTAACTGATTTCCTTCGCTTAAAAAACAATCAAATGCGGCGTGTGTGCTGCCAAATAAAAGTTGGCGATAAGTGATCCATTCGTGATTTGCTAATATTTCTAAATCTAAATCTAAATTGCGTAAAATATCAGCGATGATTTTTATTTGTAAAGGATAAGCCGCCTCTGTGGTGAATTGAGGATTGTAAACGATAGGATCTAAAACATAAGAATCAATTGTCCCAAGTCCATCAATTGCTGTCAAAGATATTGGAAACGGCTTTGTTAATACGGCTTCTTTAAATGTGTCCGCTACTAAATAACCACTCCAAAACGTATTCCAAGTTGATGGCCCGGTAAGCGGAGGCGCAGCATCATATCCATACCATTGCAACAAAACCTTGTAAGATTTTTCTGGCTGAGTATAAAAATCATCGTAATCAATATCATCCGTTACCATTAAATTAATGGTGCATCGCGACCCTTTGATTGGCTGATAAAAGTCATCGTCTCCCTCCCATTCTAACTCAACCGGCGAATTTGTGCCGACCATAGGCAAAACGGCCCCAACGTAACCTCTTTGCTGGATGATCACGCGATATGCAAAATCATTGTAATCATCGCCAAAATTTAAAACATATTTATTGCCAAAAGCATCACGCAAATCACCAATTGTGGCACTTGCTCCGCTTTTGTTTTCTGCAAATTCTGACCGACTTATTAATTGATCAACTAAAGTCCTTGTATCCATAAAATTTTGTTAAATCAAACGATTGCGATTTTTGTTGGCGCGATCTAACACCACAACCAAATCCGATCCTCTCATGACAAACTCGCCACCGACATTCACATTCGTCGATCTATCACCAATGAGTGATGTTAATTTGCTCAATGGCGCAATGACCTCTGGATTTGATCTCGCGCCGGGATACTCACCCATAAGGCCAAGAGTTGGCCCCGAAACGATACCACCATTAGCAAATTCTGGAATAGAAACATTTGTGTTTGGCTCCTCTTTTTGCCCTAAAATAGATGGAATAAGCGCACCTATCGCGGAACCCATCGCCACCAAAGCAATACCAGCCGCAATCGCTGTTCCGGGATTTGAAAACGCCATTTTGATTTTTATCATTGCAATACCAATGGCAATCGCCGCCTCCCCAAGTTGTATCAACAAACTTGAAATTGCGCCTAAAATTGTCTCCCCTAATGCTCCGGCTAAATTACCACCACTCACAATGGCCGTTCCTAAAGACTGAGCCATTCCGCTAATCATATTGCCAATTCCGCTTTGCATTATGCCGCTGATCTGGTCATTAAATTGTTGTGCATTAGCCAAGGCCCATTGTTGCCATTCACTTATTTTTTCTTTTAAATCATCCCAATTTGTCGCATCCTCCGCATTTAATGAAATAGCTGGCAATTCACCGCCAACTTGAAAATCATCATCGGGAGACGTTAATTCATTGCCTCCGGCTGCGGCAAACATACCTCCGCTAAATACCGAACCTAATTTTTCGCCAAGTTTGTTTACAAAACCGCTAACTCCATCGACAGCGTTTGACAAGCCATTCTGTATTTGTTCTTCTGTCTTGTATTCTAACTGACTATCTAATGCGGCATTATAATCATCAATAAATGTTTGTGCTATTTCTTCTCCAGCGTCTGCTGAAATTTGTTTGGATTTTTCGAATCCATCTTGTAAAATATCACTAAAAGACCCTTTAAAACCTTTTTGCGAAAATTCTTTTATGACTTTCCAAATAGTTTGAAATGAATTAGTCAATTGATCAATTTGTGATTTGGCCTTTATAAAAACGCTGGCAAAAACAGATTTCAATCCAAAAATAATAATCCGCAATGCTTTTGATCCATTCCATAAATCAACAAAACGATTGTAAAGTCCGGTAATAACCGGTAAAACTTCACCCCAATTTTTATATATTACATAAGCAACAGCAGCAAGTGCCGCAGCAATTAATCCAATCGGACTCAGCAACGCGCCCATAATACCTATAAGCGTGCCTCCTAAACTGATTAAAGTTGGCAACACAATAGCAAAGCCACTTAATCCAATAATTAATTTTTGCGTTGATGGCTCTAAATTTCTAAATGCAATATATAAATTACTGACAAAATTGGCGGCTTTCTGCAATACCGGAATAACCGAAACAAGCAATTGTTGGCCTAAACTTGCCAATGTTTCTTTGGCTTGGTTAACGGATTTTGCAAATTGAAATGATGCTGATTTTGATGTTTCTTTAAATGCAGTATTTGTCGCGCCCATTGACTTAGTCAAAGCATCAAATATTTGTTTATTCGACTCTAAACCTTCGCCGGTCAAATCCAAAACCCCTTTCCACGCTCTAATATTTGGCACAATGTCGGTAAATTCTTGACCGGTTTCCTTTAAGCCATTTTTTAACAATACCAAAGTATTCATCAAACCATCCTCCGACAATGATTTTTTCAAATCATTCGTTGTTAGGCCCATTTTTGCAAATGCTTGGACTGACTGCTCAGTAGGTTTTGCAATCGATGATAATATTGCATTTAATTGCGTTGCACCATTTGCCGCATCTGTTCCCGTTCTTGACATTGCGGCCATTGCTGCGGCAACCTCATCAAACCCCACGCCCATATTTGACGCGATAGGAATCACGCCGCCCATTGCTCCAGCTAATTGGCTAGCCTCAAGTTTCCCCTCACGCACCGCTGCGGTCAATATATCCGTTGCGCCAGATGCTGACAATGTATCTGTGCCATACGCATTCATTGCGGATGTGGCAAGATCGGCAATAGTTTTGGTCTCCCCCAGACCCACAGCTGCGGCCTTTAGTGATGCCTCCAATGTTTGCATCGCCTCATCACCGCGTAAACCAGCTGATGTAATAAAGAACAACGCCTCTGCCGCTTCTGCACCACTTTTCCCGGTAGCTAACGCCATTTGTTTGGCTCTTCGGCCCATCTCATCAACCTCATCTCCGGCAACACCAACCAACGATTTTATTTGAGTCATTGACTTGTCAAAATCCAAAGCCATTTTAATTGCTGACCCACCAATGGCAACAAGAGGCAACGCTAATCTGGTTTGCAATGATGATCCAATGGATTTCATCTTCGATCCAAATGCTTTCATTTTTCCTTCGGCTCTGCCTAGCGCGTTAGTTAATCCGCTCGCATCCCCTTTGATATTTACCCTTAAATCTTGTTGTGCCATAA
>JAAHTH010000951.1_pt1 | contig 26510 bp, 20 predicted proteins | sample 6116091 | NCBI WGS metagenome assembly JAAHTH01 (sample SAMN13939990, study PRJNA603662) | sponge metagenome | isolation source: marine sponge | host: Mycale hentscheli | place: New Zealand | collected 2006
GCGAGCAGCACCCTCAGATTCATGCCGCTGGTGCTCGCAGAGTAGATTGCAGTACCGTAATTTACGGAAAAGCGGGTGGTGATTTCGCGATTTTATAACTGCAAATCTATACGGCCTCGCTCAAAAACCCTAATCGCTATTTCCGCATGATCGGATCCGAATCACGCGTTTTGATATCGACGGGTGAATTTACCACCTCGCCTCCTCCTGACGGAGTCAACTTACTGGCAATCGCCGCGGTCTTTCCGTTTGAATTAAAGATAATTTTCTCAGACATTCTCGCGACATATTTTAGATAGCTATCAGCTCCCTCAAAACCCTGAGCTTTTTCGTCCCACTGAACTTGTTGTAAAACGGGACGCCCAAGCTCCATATCAAATACGACAATTCCTTTCGTCATCTTCTGCATAATTGTGGATTTGATTTTTTCACTTTTCACTGGCGTCAAGACTTCGGTTTTAAATCGAATGTAGGCTTTATTTTCCTTGACCTTAGCCAACTCATAATGAATTCTCGCTTTTAGTTTTTTTGTGCCATTCTCGTCATTGGCTGAGAGCACGATTGGGACATTCCATTCGTATCCAACGGGCACAGCTTTTTCCGGCAACGGGATAGTAACCTTGCCAACACCAAACACATCCTGTTTGAGATTTGATTTTCGATCGAGGATCGTACCATTGGGAGCAATTGAAAAAATAGCTAGAGGCTTTCCAACTTCATCTGCCGTTCCAGCATACTCTTGGGGAATCTCGTTATCTGTTTTACTGTCGTAGGAAACAGGATCCGTATCGCCAACCTGTTGCCACATTTTCACCGATTCGATGGTGTAGGCAAATGTGATATTTCCTAATTGGTCAACATTGGCCACTTTCCAAAGCTTCACATTCTCACTGCGGGACGAGGACTCTTCGACCTCTCCTGCCATTTGGAATTTTGTGGTTACGACATGCTCAAAGTTCCAGCGAATCTCTTCACCTTTCTTGAGCTTGTATTTTATTTGATAGACCTGGTTTTTATTAACCTTGTCGGTCGCCCGCTCAATCTGCTCAGTTACAGATTGTGTTTTACTTGAACTCGACTCATCTTGAGCCGCTACCTGAGCGACAAAACAGGAGCCACAAGATAGAAAAACTCCGCAAACTACGGCCAGCGCCACGCCAATTTTGATTCGTTTACAATCCACAAGTGTATCTCCGACCGAAACTGAATTTCTCGATAAGCTGGATACTAACGTTTTTTAGATTGCCAAATCAACGTTGATTAGGGTGCGATCCTTAAATACCGGGGGATTACCGCCGGGGCTGAAATTGACCGTTCCAGCCCAATTTCTCTCGAAGCGTGCTGTAATAGTCATTTCCTGAGATTTCGATCATTTGAAAGACTGATTTTGCTCGAAAAATTGTGACGCGATCTAATGAAGTCAATTGAGACAGCGGCCGCCCATCAAGTACAACGCAGGTCGAATCATTGGGTTGACTAACGACAATCTCATAAATTCGATCCGCTGTATCAACCACGGGACGAACGGTAAGCGTATGTGGACTGATCGGGGAAATCACAAACGCCTGCAGGTTTTTTCTCAGAATAGGCCCGCCTGCCGAAAGATTATGTGCGGTCGAACCAACGGGAGTACTAATGATCAAACCGTCACACATGTAAGAAGTGGCATGTTTTTGGTCAACGAACAGATCAATCTTCTGTATATCAAACGGGGGGCCGCCAAGAATCGCGACCTCATTCAAGCCGATCTCATCGGCTACCATCGCGTCGCCTCGAAAAACTTGGCAACGAATCATCAGATGGTCAACCAATTCGTACTTCTGTTCACAAATTGACTGCAGAGCGGATTTAAGTTGATTCGGATGAATATCTGCAAGAAACCCCAACTTGCCAAGGTTCACACCTAGCACTGGAATCTGCCGCTCACCCATCTGCCTCGCCGCCCGCAGTATGGATCCGTCTCCACCGAACACAATCGCGATATCAGCAGACACATGGGACAAATCTCCCTGGTAAGAAAAATCTTCGCCAACAATTTCTACACAGGATTCAATTTCTGGCCTAAGCCGCTCAACCTCTGCAAGAATCTGCGGCCGCCGATCACCCGAGCCAAGCAAAAATACTTTTAATAACTTCTCTGCCTCGGCCATCGACGTCTTCCCAAATTCAACTTTTTCCAAGCGTGTTTGCAACTGCCGCTGCAAACTCATTCAGTGCATTGGAATTGATTACACGTTAGCTCGCAACGTGTGGCTTCAATTGAGTATTCTTCGCCGCTGCACGGCAAGTCTCAGCAATCCCCGCGGTGTCGAGCTTCAGCGAGGCAAGCACCTCCGGGCGAGATTGATGTTCAACGAATTCATCAGGAATCCCAATGCGGCGAACCTTGCTTGCGTTTAGACCCATCTCGTTGGCAGACTCAAGGAATGCACTGCCAAATCCTCCCATTAGATTCGCTTCTTCAACCGTTATCACAAACTTAGAATTCGCGAGCGCTTGCCGGATCATCTCAGTGTCAATCGGTTTCACGAACCGAGCATTGACAACTCCGACATCAAGCCCCTCCGACTGTAAAATTTCAGCTGCCTCCAGTGCGTTCGCCAGCGATACTCCACAAACAACAATCGTACCATCCGTACCAGTCCGAAGCGTCTCGGACTTGCCGAGTTCGATTGGCTGTAATTCTCGCGAGATCTCTGCTGCAGCAGTCTTGGGATAACGAATCGAACAGGCGACATCCTGTGAAAGTGAGAAATCCAGCATCGCTCCAATGTCATTTGCATCGCCGGGAGCCATCACAATCATATTTGGAAACAGTCGCATGTATCCAAAATCAAATGTTCCATGGTGAGTTGGCCCATCGTCGGCGGTCAACCCGCCGCGGTCCAGCATAAACGTCACTGGTAATTTCTGCAGGCAAACTTCTTGAAACACCTGGTCGAAGCTTCGCTGCAAGAATGTACTGTAGATATCAACGATAGGGCGAAGACCGGCCTTCGCCTGCCCGCCCGCGAATGCCACTGCATGGGATTCACAAATCCCAACATCAAAAAACCTCTCAGGAAATTCCTCTCGAATCGGTTCTAACTTATTGCCTTGACACATTGCCGCGGTGATTACCGTCACGCGGTCATTGTTTCGCATTTGATCAGCGATCGCATCACGAGCATGGTTTGTATAGGCTGTGGCACTGCCCTTTGACTTAGGAACAGGCGTTCCATCCTCAATCGTTTCAAACGGGGCAGGGGTGTGAAAATAAACGGGATCCTCCGCTGCCGGTTTAAACCCATGCCCCTTGTTCGTGATCACATGAAGTAAAACCGGACCGTCGATCTCTCTGACCATTTTGAGATACTTTTTCATGACACCAATGTCATGCCCATCGATTGGACCAAAGTATTTGAAGCCAAGTTCTTCGAACATCATTCCGCCATGGAGACCGGCCTTTACACCCTCCTTGATTTGGAACAGCAATCGTTCCGTCGGATCCCCCAACACAGGCACCTTGTTGAGCATACTGACGACTTCGTTCTTGACTCCGGTATAAAATTTCGTCGACCGCAAGCGATCAAGATAGCTCGCCATTCCTCCAACCCGCGGGCAAATCGACATCTCATTGTCATTCAAAATGACCAACATCTTACTTTTCAATTCAGCCGCGTTGTTGATGGCCTCCATCACTATCCCCGAGGGGAAGGCGCCATCGCCAATAACCGCCACCGAATAATTCTTCTCACCAAGAACGTCAGAACCACTCCTCAAACCGACCACCGTCGACACACTAGCCCCCGCATGCCCGGTCATGAACAAGTCGTAATCACTCTCTGTCGGATTCGGGTAACCCATCAATCCGCCTTTGGTTCGGATCGTATGAAATTCATCAAACCGACCGGTGATTAGTTTCTGAGGATAAATCTGATGGCCGGTATCCCAGACCAAGTGGTCGTTCAGGAAGTCGTAGGTGCTGTGCAAAGCTAAAGTCAATTCGACGACGCCCAGATTCGAAGCGAAATGCGCCGCCCGCATACTCAACAGGTTGCACAATGTTTCGCGTATCTCAGTGGCAACCTGATTCAACTCCCCCAGATTCATTTCATGAAGCTGCATTGGCGACTGAATTGTCGGTAGTATCTTTGTCATCGTTACTGAGTCCTGTTAACCACAAAGTTTGCAAGTAGCTCCAAGGCTTTCGCCTGCTCGCCGAAAGGTTTCAATGCATCAATCGCCGCCTCGGCCATCTGGTGCGCCCTCTCCTCACTAGCAGCCTCGCCAAGCACAGCCGGATAGGTTTGTTTACCGAGTGCCGCATCCTTCCCAATCTTCTTTCCCATTTTGGCCTGAGATCCCCTAAGATCCAACAGATCATCGACGATTTGGAATGCCAAACCTAGGTTTTTACCATAATTTACCAAGCTCTCCCGCAATTCAGCGTTTGCGGACGCGGTAAGCGCCCCCATTTCCAGCGAGACCGTCAACAAGGCACCCGTTTTCCGGCGGTGGATATGCTCCAGCGATTGAACACTCGGTGCCGCAAACTGCAGGTTTAAATCGTCTGCTTGCCCGCCTACTAGTCTAGTTGGCCCCGACGCCAATGCCAGCCTCTCCACACACCGAAGTGCAATTTCCGCCGGTTGAATGTCGCGAGCAACAACACCGAACGCCATGGGGATCAATGAGTCCCCAGCTAGAATCGCTGTCGCCTCCCCGAATTTCACGTGACACGTCGGCCGGCCGCGGCGAAGCTCATCATCATCCATCGCCGGTAGATCATCGTGAATTAATGAATAGTTGTGAATCATCTCGACCGCGCAAGCGGCAGGCATCGCATTGTCCAGATCACCACCACACATTTTGGCCGCGGTCAAAACAAGCAGCGGTCTAATACGCTTTCCAGGGGCGAGCAGACAATACTCAATCGCTTCCCGAAGGTGTTGCGGACAATCCGCATCAAGCTGGCAATAGCTCTCCAACTGAGCATCTATTTGGTGCCGAAAAGACTCGATTTCCGGCGGGAACAAGGTCGTATCCGAAGCAGTCATCCACATGGTTCCAGACGGGAGATTTGAGATTGGAATGAACAAGTAAACATTGACGTCCCGATTCGTATTAACCGTGATTCACTGTAATTTCTAACCAATTTTAGAACAAACTCTCCTGATCGTCCACGTCCTCAGAATCGCCATCGGCAGCGTATTCCTCGGTATTTTCTTCAGTCACGAACGCTCGCGATCCTCGCCGAGTCCCCTCTCGCAACTGCTCAGACGAAGTATTGTCAAAAGTGGCGGTCACGAGGTTACCTTCTTCATCGAGGTCGACAAGCAATTCGATTCGCTGCTGCACCGCGTTTAACGCCGCGTAACAAGCCTTCAGGCTCGTGATCCCCACTTCATATTTTTCAAGCGATTCTCCTAAACTCAAATTCCCGGCTTCAAGCTCGGCAACGACAGTTCTCAACTGTTCCAACGATGCCTCAAAAGGAACCTCTTTGGAAGCACTCTTTGCTGATTTCTTTTTCGCCAAAACAATCCTTCAATTAACGCTCGCCAGCTTCCAGTAAACTTCCCCGTTCCGAGTCAGTTTATCACCGATCAAACAAAAATCACAGACTCCCAATTCATCGACAAAATAACCCGAACGCCATTCAGGGCATCAACCCTTGCCCGTCCCCAGACTACCGTCCTGCCTTTCGGGATTTCCAATTTCTTTTTCAGTCGATTCAACAATGCTCTCAACCGTGCCCCCGGACAATCGAGTAAATAACCGATCTCCCGGGGCCAATGTAGCAGGATCCCGGATTGGCGTCCCCTCTGAATCCAACGTCAAACTGTAGCCTCGTGAGAGAACAGCCAGGGGACTAATCGCATCCAGTCGTGCCGTCATCGAAACGAGCTCCCGATTCGCATCCGCTAGATGCCCTCGAACTGATCGTGACATTGAGTTTTCGAGAAAATCAAGCTCTATCGCCGATTCACGCAGACGCTCAAGCGGCTGAGTTAAAACTGGCCGGGTCCCCCACACAGCCAGCTCGCGACGAGCACGATCGAGTCGCCCCAGTAACAGTTTCGTCATACGTTCCGAAGCAGCGTCCAATCCGCCGGTTATCTCACTGAAATGGGGAACCAACCTCTCAGCTGCCTCACTTGGAGTCAACGCTCGAACGTCGGCTACTAAATCAGCGAGCGTAACATCTATCTCATGACCAACTCCCGAGATAACCGGGATCTCACTTTGATAGATTGCACGGACAACCATCTCTTCGTTGAAGCTCCACAAATCCTCGACGCTACCGCCGCCACGTGTGACTGCAATGACATCTACCGACTCACTCATACTGTTACACAATCCAATTGCTTCAGCAATCTCCTCAGCTGCTCCCGGCCCTTGAACTTTCACAGGCACGACCGTCACACGGATTCGGGGCCACCTTCGAGTCAACACCTGTAAAAAATCTCGCACCGCAGCACTCGTTGGACTGGTGACCACGCAGATGTGCTTTGGGATCGAGGGAAGTTCTTTTTTTACCGAAGAATCAAACAGTCCTTCTCCAGCAAGCCTTTCATGAAGTTGACGAAAAGCCAACTCCAAGGCCCCAATTCCCTGGGGTCGAATCCCACGGATGATAATTTGATAAGTCCCCCGCTGAGCGTAAACGTCAATGCCACCACGACACTCAACCGCCAAACCATTGGAAAGATCAAACTTCAACTTCGCAGCATCACTCCTCCAGATAATTCCATTGATCGAAGACTTGTCGTCTTTAAGCGTGAGGTAGATGTGTCCGGAACCAGCCTTGGTCATCCCCGAAATTTCACCAGACACCAAGACAGACCTAAATTCATCGTTCAATCGCCGCTTGATCGATTGCGTGAGTTCGGATACTGACTGGACTTTGCTTGAGGTATTTCTAGATGACAACGACGACACCGATCTGTTGAAATAAACTGACTTGCCGATTGTGCCATATTTGTTAGCCAAAACGAACCCGACTGCCCTAACTTCAGACTCCGCAAAGGGCCCGCCTCTGATGGCCCAAGCGCTGATTTCGCTCGCCTGACAGACTTGTTTCAGCAGAAAAAATCTCGAGTTCAAAACACCTTCCCTCGACACAGCGTTCGTCTAATCAGCTTAAATTCACAAACGCTCCGAATACTCAATCTACCGCCAATAAGATTCAGTGATTCCATGCTTAGACTGATTGTCAATTAGGAGATTTAACGCCATAATGAAGTGCTTCAATCAATCCAAACTTTGGGTACTCTGAGGCTCACAATGCAAGACAAAATCCGACACACCGCAATCACGTTCGATGACGTTCTAATTGAGCCGCGTTACAGCGAAGTTGTCCCCTCTGAGGTTGAAACGGCAACCCGATTGACCAAGCGAATTGGCATCAAAATCCCACTGATAAGTTCGCCCATGGATACCGTAACCGAAAGCTCTATGGCGATCGGTTTAGCCAAAATGGGAGGCCTCGGCGTTATCCACAAGAACATGGCTCCCGAAGCTCAAGCCGAGGAAGTCTACAAAGTGAAACGAAGTGCAAACGGCATTATCGTCGATCCAGTAACCCTTCCACCAGAAGCGAGCGTTGGTTACGCCAAAGAAATCATGGCTCAAAACAACGTATCTGGCGTTCCAATCGTGCATGCTGACGGGACGCTAGCGGGAATCTTGACCCGACGTGATTTAAAATTCCTGGATTGCACCGAAGTCGCCGTTTCTGAAGTAATGACCGCGGAACACTTAGTAACGGCGACGGGGAATGTAACGCTTGAGGAAGCTGAGAAAGTTTTAACGGCAAAAAAGGTGGAGAAGCTTTTACTGATTGACGAAGATAAGAAACTAAAGGGACTTATTACGATCCGTGACATCGACATGATGCGTCAATTTCCCAACGCTTGCAAAGACAAGCAGGGACGTTTACGAGTCGGTGCTGCGATCGGTGTGCACGATCTTGATCGAGCTCAGCGACTCATCGACAAGGATGTTGATGTTTTGATCGTTGATAGTGCCCACGGTCACTCGAAAAATGTAATTGACACGGTTCGGGCGATCAAAGAGCGATGGGATATCGACGTCATTGCTGGAAATGTTGCCACGGCCGAAGGTTGTGAAGCATTAATCAAAGCTGGCGCGGATGCCGTCAAAGTAGGAATTGGACCTGGGTCGATTTGCACGACTCGCGTTGTCAGTGGAATTGGAGTTCCACAGATTACTGCGATCTACGAAGCGGCAAAGGTAGGCGACAAACACAACATACCGATCATTGCCGACGGAGGAGTTCGCTACTCCGGCGACATCACGAAAGCAATCGCTGCTGGTGCAAGCGTGGTAATGATCGGAGGACTGTTTGCCGGGCTGGCCGAAAGCCCGGGCCGAACGATTCTTTACCAGGGACGCTCCTTCAAGGCGTACCGGGGTATGGGGTCAATTGGTGCGATGGTCAAAGGATCAAGTGAACGCTACCGACAAACCGAAAGCGGACCAGGCAAATTGGTTCCCGAAGGGGTTGAAGGGCGCGTACCGTTTAAGGGGGCGTTAAGCGATTTCGTTTACCAATTGGTGGGCGGATTGCGTGCCGGTATGGGGTACTGTGGCACGCAAACCATCGACCAACTACGTACCGATGCAAGATTTATTCAGGTATCTGCTGCGAGTGTTAGAGAAAGCCACCCTCATGATATTGCCATTACTCAAGAAGCTCCGAACTACTCTTCGGAAGCACCCGCAGGGGAATCTCACTGACGATATCCTTACCCACCAAATCAGCGAGCCACCTTTCTGCCAGTTTGCTTCCGCTGATCGCCGATTTATAAAATCCGAATCTCCTTCTTTCCATCGAATAGCAACCCTCGGCGTGTTCACCCTGATCGCCTACATCCTCCCTTCTCAGGGGTTGATGGCTCAACAGTTTCAAACGCCCGTGCTACCTGGGGAAACGGCACAAAGTTCTACCGGACACAGACCGGCGACTCCGAATAATCTCAGAAACACTTCTTATTCGCAGGCTCCCCGCGCCCTTGCTGCACCAGCAACGCTCCGACCAACCGGAACCGCCAATTCAATTCCTGCGACGGATCCAGCTTCGAAAAATGGCTCCGATGCGTCAAACGACTCCAAACAGGTTAGCTACAAAAATTTTGCACCACCGGTACACATTCAGCCCGGATCAGCAACCACTCCACCAGCGCAATATCGCAAATTCAGCGACCAGGCCGAGCTCCCCGCAAGCACTCGCATAGCAACGCCTCCAAGACGCGCTGCTGTCGACTCGATATACAACGCTCCCATTCAGTCACTTAGGAACAGTGTCAACACCGGCAGAAGTACACCTCAACGAATGCTGATCGCAAAATCCGTCCCTTCTCCGAGAGCCTCGCAAGCGGAAATTCCAAGACAGCGACCCAACACATCTACCCCACAAAAACCGCAACGCGAAAATGCGATATCGAAATTCCAAAACCAAATTACCAACTTCCTTTACACACCAGCAGTGCCGTCTCAGCGTCTCAACAACAGGTCGTCCGCTAACTCAAGATCCCGGACCACACCCCGGCAGTCGCGACCAAACGGAAAATCAGTAACCCGCCAGAAACCAACTTACAACACCAATTCCTCTCAAGCACGTCGGGCTAACTCAACCCAGCAGCAACCTGCGAACACCTCCGGCGTGCAGTACGCCTACCCAAACGAAGACAATTCAAACCTGCCAACGACGGTACAAAATGCGGTTCAACAGGTGATCATGGTAGTACCCACTCAAGACCCCTTTAACGATGAATCTGTCGAACTGCCACCCGCGGAACGCATTGTTGTCGAACAATCTCTTGGTAGATTTGAGTCAAACCAGGAATCAGCCGCCACCTTCCAACAAGCAGAAGACTCTGAGCCGAAACCCGACCCGTCGACAATGTCGCAAATTTCTGTGTTGAACAGAGTAACGACTCCAGATTCTTCCAATTCCTTAAGCAGGATGGCTACTGAAGGCAATCAAGAGCCCGGCCGGTTCAAAAAACCAACGCAAGAATCGCCCAGCGAGGAACTTCCGGCTCCCAACTTCGATTTCGGGAACAGCCAACGTCCTACGATTTCATCATTTCAAAACTGTGATGAGTTTCGAGCCGAATTGCTCGACGGTTCAATCAAAGATATTGCCTTAGACTTGAGCCCGCTTCCAGGGCGAAACCGCTCACTCTACCAAACCGAATCGAGAGACTGGATTGATCGAGCCGGCAATATAGTGGCTACGGGAACGATGATCGACCTCCGCCGCGGTTACGTGATCATCGAATCCGATTCGGGAACTGAAAAGATCCCATATGCCAAACTGAGTGACGCAGACTGGGCTACCATTTCCAAATTCTGGCAAATACCCGAACTGTGCAGCGCAGGTGATCAAGGAACCGCAGCTCGAGCCTGGATGCCTCAAACTTACGCTTGGCAAGCCTCGGCACTTTGTCATAAACCACTTTACTTTGAAAATGTACAGCTCGAACGATATGGGCACACGCACGGCCCGCTTCGGCAACCAATCCACTCCGTCGCTCACTTTTTTGTGAGTTTGGTTACGGTTCCCTATCAAACAGGAATCCATCCTGTTAACGAGTGCCAATACGCACTTGGATTTTACCGCCCGGGCGATTGTGCCCCTTGGCTAAAAGACCCGATCCCATTCAGTCTCAACGGAGCGGTTCGCCAAGCTCTCGTGACCACGGGAGTCGCTGTCATCCCATAAACGCTTCCTAACCGGGCAATTTTTGGGAATTGAATTCCAGGAATTTTACCGGATTCACCGAGCATCCCTCTCGCCATGCTTTTCATGCAAGAAATATATTTTTGCGGGACAAAACTGGCCATTAGAGGGCGATTGGATAGACCGCAGGACTCATCTCCTGCGGTCTTTTTTTACAAAATTAATCTAATTTCCACCGAGTTTGGGCGAATAGACTGCCACATTAGCCAATTTGGAAATCCCGATCAGCGACATCTATTCAATTACCCCTACGTTGCCTTCATTCAAACCAAAGTTAAACAGTCCGTTACCTCACGGGAAAAGCGAGTGATAATCTATTAAAATCGAAACTTGGAAATTACAACTTGCGATGTTCCAAAAACTTGTCGCGTTTCGTCCCTCCGTTAGTATGGAAGGGAATACCTACAACTTCTCGAAATTAATACCGAGTCGAAATATGCAAATTCTCAACAGCTACTTCCGAATTACCTCAATGTGCCTCGCAATCTGCGCAAGCCTACTTGCTGTCGGTCTCGAAACTCACGCACAAACTGAAGAAGTCATAGCTCAAGAAAACGAAGAAGTTCAAAAGTTCTTCGAACAGGCGCATGACGCCCTCGATGACGCCCTGAACCTTTTCGACGATGCCGAAACCCGTCCCGAAGAGGGTGACCTGAGATTTTATGATTTCCTCAGCCGGACCAAAGAGTCGCAAACGCGTAAAGTCGAGTCTTACCTTGATGTTGCTGGAGATGCGCTCGGAATCTCCAGTATCAGCAATCGCCGCCAACAAATCCTCGACCTTCGAGAATCGATCTCGGAAAACCAAAGAGACATTTCTACTTTCAAAAGAAAACGGATCTCCGCTCCAGCATCCACCTTCAATCCACTGGGAGTAACCAAGTCCGGCTACGATAAAAAAATCGCAGTTGCCAAAGACGCAATCGTTCAAGCTCAAAATTCCATTGAGGTTGAAAAAGAGAATTTTGTCAAAGACTTGAATCGGATCGGGATGGATTTAGACTCCGATAGTATCGACAACCTTTTAGAATCAATCACCGGAGACGAATTTGTACGAGTCTCAATCATCTTTGATAATGCGAAAACGTTCGCAGCGGAACTCGAGAGGCTTACGAATGAAACTGGCGAAGATCTTGAGGCTGCAAAAAAATATTATGGTGTCTACCTAATGCTTCTCAAGACAGTGTCACGACTGCAGGAAAAGTTTGTTGAAAGCGTGGACAACGAGTACTACCCCAAACTCGATGAGTTTGCTGCAAAAGCGCGAAAAAACATTAACGAAGCAAAACGGGCCATCGCTGCAGGTGGAGATGAAACTGTCCTTCGTAACAATATCGCAAGTAATCAACTGACTTACGACGCCGCGATGTTTTACAAAGAGGGTCTCGCCCATCAAAAACATCAAATGATGCTGGCGAACCTCGAATGCAAAAAAAACATTCTGACCGCAGCCAACACCTACAAAACAGTAGCCTTGAGCAAAGATGTTGCGGCACTCATGGCCGTTAGCCGGAGAGCGTTTGACGCAATCTCTGGACTTTCAGTTCCCGATCTGCGTCCGTTCCAGAATGAAAAAATGAAAGATGCCTTCAGTCAGTTGACACGGGAGTTACGCAAGTAAACTCGATTGACATGAAGCTGGAATTTCAAAGCATGCTTTCTAATAAGGACGCGTGAGATCTACTTCGGGTAGTTGTTCGGTGACTCGTTGATGAGCTTTCGCGAAGTCCACCTCAGCAATCTCCGAAATCCCCTCAACCAGCTCGGACAGAATTGCCTGCTGGATGACTCCACGTTCCATCGCAACAGCATAGGGTAGAAGATGGAACATAACCATTGAATATCGTGGCACAAAACGACTAGGAAAACGCTGTTCCAACTCAAACCCCAGTTCTTTTTTCAATTGAAACTTAGGATCCGCAACACTCTCTCTCATCGTCACGTAATTTTCAAGCGCCATATCGGCTATCGCATTCGCGTTGGGTCGCCGAATTCGATCAAACTCCGGCAACACCTCGCTCCAATCATCGTTGTGCTTCTCCAGCAACCTGATTAATTCAGAACAATCTTCAAATCCCGAATTCATTCCCTGGCCATGAAAAGGCACGATCGCATGAGATGCATCGCCCAAAATCAAGGCCTTGTTCTCATGGTGCCACTTTGAGCACCGCACTGTCCCCAAACGCCCCTGCGCATTGGCAAAAAAATCAGTTTCGAGATCTGGAATGAGTCGCTTCGCAGACGGAAACTCCGCTTCAAAAAAGGCGTTTAGCTGGTCCGGATTTTCTAATTTCTCAAAGCTGATCTCTCCCTGCTTCGGCATGAAAAGAGTAACTGTAAAACTGCCGTCCTGATTCGGCAGGGCGATTAACATATAACCACCACGCGGCCAAATATGTAAAGCTTCAGGCTCCACTTGATAGCCTCCGGACTTCGAACTCAGTGGAGGAATTTCAAGTTCTTTATAATCGTGATCTAGGAAATCGACAGAACACTCGCCACCATTAACGGCCAACAATGCCTCGCGTGTCGGTGACCCAGCACCATCCGCTCCGATCAACAAATCAAACGACCGCCGATAAGAACTATTATCTTGTAAATTGACAACCGTTAGTTCTCCCGTTTCGAAATCAACCTTCTCAACGGATTGATTAAATCTAATCTCGACGGGTTTCGCTTCTTCCGCCGCCGACATCATCAAGCAATTGAGATCTCGCCGTGAAACGGAATAGATCAATTCTTCATCACGTTGCCCATACGAAGAAAACTCCTCGTTCCCCCCACTTAAATGCAGCGCCCGACCTCGCATTGGAATCAGTAATTCACGAACTTCTTCGAGCAACCCCGCTTGTTCAAGAGCGTGAATCCCACGGGACGAGAGTGCAAGGTTGATCGAGCGACCACTGTCAACCTCGACTCCCCGCATGTCAGGCCTTCGTTCGAAAATCGCAACCTCATAGCCCCGACGTCCAAGCAGAACCGAGAGCAGAGATCCCACTAAACCTGCACCGGAAATTAGGATCTTTTTTGGCTTACTCACAATTTTCAAATCCATAAATACTAAAAATGGAACCCACTATGGGAATCTAAGTTTCTCTAGAACCTGCGCAGCTAATCTCGCAGGCAACTCACCATCAAATCGACAAATTTCCAAATCTCTTCGTAGCGATTATAAAGCGGCGTTGGGGCGGCCCGAATTACGTTCGGTTCCCGCCAATCCGTCCGCACTCCTTTTTCTTCCAGCGCCGCGTAGATGCTTCGCCCCTCGACCCCCTCTAACTGAACTTCCAGAGACAACTGACACCCCGAAACCGCTGACGGTGCGATCGCCTGCACCTGATCACCCAGCCGGCTTTCAAGACATCGCCGAAAAAACGCGCCCTGACTTTTTGACTTCTCAACCAATACACGCATTCCCCCCGCTTCACCAAAAACATCCAGCGAAGCCCGAATGGCTGCCAACGATAAAATTGGCGGATTACTTAACTGCCAGCCTTCAGCCGTCGGAATCGGATTGAATTCTCCGGTCATCTGAAAACGCGTTTCTTTTTGATGTCCCCACCATCCTGCCAAGCGGGGCAGGGCAGTGTTGCGAGCATGACGCTCGTGTACAAAACACCCAGCCAGTGAACCCGGGCCGGAATTAAGATACTTATAGGTACACCAACAGGCAAAATCGACTTCCCAATCGTGAAGTTCCATCACTACATTCCCCACCGCATGAGCCAAATCAAGGCCAATCACAACCTGATTTCGTCTCGCACACTCAGTAATTGCCTTCATCTCGAGCACTTGTCCCGTGTAGTACTGAACGCCGGGGAGCAGGATCAATGCGAGAGAATCAGCATGCTCATCGATCATCTTGCAAATCGTTTCGGTATCTATCAATCCCCGATCATTTGGCGGCACCTCAAGCAACGAATCACTCGCTGAGTATCCATGTAATTGAATTTGCGATTCCACTGCATTTTTATCCGATGGAAATGCGTGGGACTCAATTAAGATCTTGGACCGCCCTTTTGTAGGACGATAAAAGGTGGCCATCATTAAATGGAGGTTAACGGTCAATGTATTCATCACAATGACTTCCGACTCAATCGCCCCTACCAGTTCCGCCATCGGTTTGGCAAGACATTCGTGGTAAGACGCCCAATTGGGTGAGCCTGAAAAATGCCCCCTGACTCCCAAGTTCGCCCAACGACTTAACTCCTCCTGAACGTACTCCCCCGTTCGCCGTGGAACGAGGCCAAGCGAATTACCAACAAGATATAAATCTTCGACAGTGTCGACGTGAGGAATATGAAATTGACTCCGAAATCCAGCAAGTGGATCAGTTCTATCTAATTCCCGCGCCTCTTCCAGCAAAGCGTTTGAATCTACCATAGCAGTCATCATTATCCCGAAACACAATTAGAAGTTAGTTGAACCAACAGAACCTACGAGACCGAGTTCGCTGGAAAAATCACAGGCCGCGATGGCGCTGCATCGCTTCCAAAAGCAGGCACCTGCAGATTTAAACCGTAAATGCCATCATTTATTTCGTCAGCCACAAAAATCATCTCTGTAATCGTCTTCTCCTGCCACGTATCCTCCGATAATTCATGGGTTCTTTCCTGGACGTTCCAGAAAATATGATGATTCGTCAACAAGCCATCGTCATTCATTCGATCCACCGACGGAAAGTCAACCAGAAGATGGCGAATGCCGGTCTCGTTGATGAACTGACAAGCGTCGACCGTAAAAAATGCCGGTTGGCTCTCAGTCGAGTACGCTCGTGCACACTTGTCATTCGAATTGGGCAGCGTACGAACAATTAAAGCGGCCGGCTTTACAGCCAGAATCCCCCCAACTCTAGCGATTGCTTTTTCAAGCATCTCGCGTGTGATGACCCAATTCTCAGGCTCAAGCTCCGGGCGGTAAGTGTCGGCAGTCTCTGTTGCCAATTGGGGTTCTACCGTAACTAAAAAAGCCAATGAGAATAAATCGAGTGCTGCATGGCCGACCCAGATATCTTCATTAACGATATGCCCCACGGTTTCTGTGTGAGTCCCATTGCAATGCGGTATCATCTCCAGGCAATCAACATTACAACTTCCACCGACTCGGGTATCGCCGGTAAAACCACCCAACTTCAACACCTCATTGGATGCTTTTTCAGTTCCAAAGTGGTTCGGTTGAAGCCCTTCAAAATCAAGGACAATGGCAAGTGATTTTGCCTCAGCCACGGAGCATTGGTACTCGACATTTTGATGTTTAAAACTGATCTGCATGATTCACCTTTGGAATTAGATTCCTTAATTAGAAGGGGTTCTGCGATAGACTCAAAGGGGGCCAGATGCAAACCTGGTACCATTCAATTAGATTAACATCTCACGCCTCACCGTTCCATTTTTACGAAAGAAAACCATGATTACAGTTGTCGCCTCCATCGAACTAAAGCCAAATACCAAAATCGAATTCCTCGAGCACTTTCTCGAAATTGTCCCGGCTGTCCACCGCGAAACAGGGTGCCTGGAATATTATCCGGCAATTGACATCGATTCTGGAATCACCAGCCAATCAAAGAACGAAGACTCAGTGACTATCCTTGAAAAATGGGAATCGCTTCAAGCCCTGCGTGACCATCTAATTGCGCCTCACATGAACGAATATCGCGACAAAATCAAAGATTTAGTAAATTCAGTTTCCCTCAAAATTCTCCAGCCCGTTACAGGATCTTAATCACCTTTCGATAGCCATTTCTTTATTCAGCCTTACTTTGCTGCTAAGATGGTTTCCTTACCTTAACAACTTGGGGATATTCGATGCCTAAAACCGACTTGCTGGCCACCACACTCTTTCCAATTAAACCGCGAGTGAGGACAGCGATCCTCTTGTTTGTGGCGATTTCCTGCCTAAGTTTCAACGGAGAGTGTCGAGCACAAACGGGCTCAAAGTCAATTTTTAAAATCAAAATTGACGCCCGAGAGACCGATCGCTCCAACGACATTGTGAGAACCCTCCTTTGGTTGGAGAATAACGAACCACGTCCCGTATCGTTAATCGATAAATCCAACCACCGGCTCACCGGCCAACTCTCGTCTCCCAGCTACTGCGACGCTTTAGCATCTGCCGAGCAAGCGAAGACCGCTGGCAATAAAAAACTGGTTGAATTAACTTTCGTTCTCCCAAGTCTTTCTGCGGGCAAATCAATTACTTTGACAGGGAAAGAAATTAAACGGAGTGCCCCGATTAAATACCAGTGGCACGACGATGGATCAACCCGCGCTGAGCTTCAACATGATGGCAACCCTGTCATGGCGTATATGTACGAAGAAGTCGACAACGGTTCTCCAGAAAGACGAAAAGCTACCTACAAAGTATTTCACCATGTCTATTCGCCTAACGGAGATCGCCTGCTTACCAAAGGGCCTGGCGGACTATTCCCGCACCACCGCGGAATTTTTTTCGGATTCAATCGAATTTCCTACGGCGAGAACCAGCAAGCCGATGTCTGGCATTGCAATCAAGGCGAATCGCAAATTAATCGTAAACTCGTGACCACTACCAATCCAGTCTTTGGTCAATCACGCAGCCTGATTGATTGGAACGGAAGAGACGGCCAACCATTTGCAAAAGAAAGCCGCGAACTCACAGCAATAAAACTGAACAACGCAACCGTAATTGACTTTCGTACAAGCCTCGTGTCCCTAGTCGATAAATTGAAACTTGACGGTGACCCCCAACACGCCGGCGTCCAATTTCGCGCGTCCCAGTTAGTACCTGACAAAACAAAAAACTTGACCTACTACAATCGCCCCGACGGACAAGCTAAACCCGGAAAATTCCGCAACTGGTCAAATAAAAAAAATGAAAGTGACATTAATAAATCTCACATCAACCTCCCTTTTCTGGCAATGACAATTGCGATCCCCGATCCAGCGACCGAAGGCAAAAAAACGGAAAACTCGGTCTATACGATTGCCTACCTTTGCGATGATGCGAATCCCAAACCAAGTCGATTCAGCGAGCGCGACTATGGTAGATTTGGATCTTACTTTCAAACCACTGTCGTGCCAGAAGCTCCTCTCAGCGTTCACTATCGTTATTGGATCATCGATGGAGCGTCTGACAATAAAACCCTTAAGCATCTAAGCGACCAATTCGCTAACCCTGTAACAATTGAGGTTTTAAAATAGCCATCTATGGAATCCACGGTTACTATTCCGCTGCTTAAAGACCATCATTCACATCCATTATTTTATTCCGCTTTCAATCATGCGATTTCTCTGAACGCAGTTAAAACCAAACAGGCTGCCGAACAGATCCTGAGCCAGTCGTTTGAACATCAGAACGGCGGGCTCACCGTCGCCCATGGCTGGAGAAGCAATCGCTACCATTGGACTCAGGCAGAAATGGAATTGATGCCTCCCCTGGCGGTTTTCAATGTCTCCCTCCATTCCCTGCTTATCAATCGCGGTGGAATGGATTACCTGAGACTAAAATACGGCGATACAGTCAACCAAATAGCAGATCCAGTTTGGTACGAAAACAACCTACGAGTTGTTCTGAACTGGTTTGCCAATCTTTACGCTTCTCGAGAGAACCTCACTCAATTCTTTGCCCAATTAAAAGAAATTGGAATTCACTATCTCGAAGAAATGCTGCTTGTTGACGAGAACGAGATAAAGATTTTCGAAGATTGTAACCTCCTCAATCGCACCCGGTTCTGGTCGGCGCCGGATATATTTCAATCCCTATCCCCTCAAGCAAAAACGCAGGTACACGGCCTCAAGTTATTTACCGACGGAGCCATTGGCTCAGAATCGGCAGCACTCCACCGCCCATTCCTTACCGGCAAAAAAACTAATCGAGGCATGTTGATCTACACAGATCCTGAACTTACCAAAACCATCGAACACTGCTTAGAAACGGAAAAATCTCTAGCAATCCACGCCATTGGCGATCGTGCTATTGAACAAACTCTCTCCTCTTTAATGCACCTGAAACCACGATTGGTACGTGCCCCTGAAATCAGAATTGAACACGCCCAACTGATTACCGAAGAGCAGGCAAGCGTGGCAATCGATCTCGGCATCAAACTCTGCATGCAGCCAAACTTCAGCAGTGACTCTAGCAACTACGCAGACAGACTCGATCACGCGTACTGTCTTGGAAACAATCCATTCCGAATGTTAATCGATAAGATCGGATACACCCCAGGAGAGAACCTGTTACTCGGAAGCGACGGGATGCCTCATGGTATTGAATCAGCAGCTCAGCACTCATTTTTCCCAGAAATCCCCTCGCAACAAATTTCAATTTCTGAATTCATTGCTGCCTACTGCCTTGATGATTTCTCGCAAGGGTCCATTCGCTTAAAAATTGACGAATCTATAAAAACAGTGGGATACGATATTTTACCGCCCCAACAGCAACAGTCAGATAGCCCGGGCACCATCGAGAATAACAGCTGAAGATGACAATTAGAAATGACGTTTGAAGCGACAACGTTAGCCTAACCCGCCGCGTCACCAATCAACGCGTGAATCAAGCCGTTGGTTTCTTCACGCTTTTTTAGCCGCATCTGCTTTCGGATATCTCGATCTCGAAACACAGAAACCTCTTCAGAAGACTGTGGTTCAACGCCAGGAACGGGAGTCGGCTTTCCTTCTTCATCGAGCGCCACAAATGTCAAAAAAGAAATCGCGGCGACGTTTCGCTCCGAATCCCGACTCGCATTTTCTGTCATTATTTTGACAAAAATCTCCATCGAGCTTCGCCCCACCGAGCAGACGTATGACTCCAACACAACGATATCATCGCGTTGAATAGGACGATGAAAATGGACACCGTCATTCGAAGCTGTCACCACGGACCCACGACAATGTCGACGAGCTGAGATGGCAGCGGTTTCATCGATACGCTTCATCAAAAGACCACCAAACATTGTATCGTGCGCGTTGGTATCACCAGGCAGAACAATATTTTCCTGAACAGCTAACGACTGGTTCATCGGTACCGTCATGCGATCCTCCATGCTATCAATTCTTATATCAATGAATGCAATATTGTTACAGCAGCTTCACCAAGAACAAAGTTCCAATCAATATTCAACTCAGCTCTTCCTTGTCAACTCTCACAACCACCAACCACCAACCACCAACCACCGTAAAATTAAACGCTGAGTTTTCTCTTGATTTTTGAACCCTCTGGGGTCTGCTGCACTTCAAATCCTGCTGCATGAATTTTGTCACGAAAAGCATCTGATGTTGGCCAATCTTTATCTTTACGGGCGGTGTCCATTTCAGTTGCCCATTGTTGAGCTTGTTCGAATTCCGCTGCATCAGATTCAGACTCAACCTCTTCGGTTGCGTTGGCAATCCCTTCATTAATCGGAGCCACCGACAAAACCGAGTTCATCGCTTTCAATACCGCCAGAGACAACCGAGGGTCTGGATGGTCGCTTTTAATCCAAGGAAGCATAACCCCCAACGCTCCCGATACATTCAGGTCATCGGCCAACATTGCAGCAAACTCACCAAGCACCGGATGCGACAAATCAACTTCAGCCTGAGCACTGTCACCTGCGATCTTACTCTCGAGTGTTTTACGGAACTCAACCATCCGGTCAATCGTCTGCGCAGAATCCATCAGCCCTTTCGCTGTGAAGTTCATATTGGTCCGGTAATGTGATTTGATTAATTCAAACCGGAGAACTGCCGGATGTACACTACGTCCCATTTCAATTAATTCCCCGGTATTTTCGTCAGCGACTTTCACTTTCCCATCAAACACATCCCGTGCCGTGTAGAAATTCCCTAACGACTTTGACATCTTCTCATTTTCAACAAAAAGAAATCTTGCATGAATCCAAAAATTGGCAAACCGATCCTCTCCCGTCGCGCCACAAGATTGCGCAATCTCACATTCGTGATGAGGAAAAATCAGATCTTCTCCCCCGGTGTGGATGTCGATCACATCCCGACCAATGATTGATCGCGCCATCACGCTGCACTCGATATGCCAACCTGGATAGCCAACCCCCCACGGCGAATCCCATTTCATAATGTGATTCTGATCCGGCTTCCAAAGCATGAAGTCTCCGGGATGCCGCTTTTGAGATTGATTTTCTTCAGAAACACGACCACCCGCATTGCTTTGTATTTTTTCCAGCGAGTTACCACTCAATTGTCCGTACCCCGGGAAACTTTCAACGCTGTAATAAACAACGCCATCATCGGCGACGTAGGCATGCCCCCGCTCAAGCAACGTCTGGATCATGCCGATCATTCCGTCGGTACCTTCAACATGATGTGTCGCTTTCGGAACGTTCTGTGGATACTCGTAAGCTACTTTGTAACCCAGGCGTCGAGCATCCTCCAAAAATGCCTGTGTGTAGAACTCGGCGATCTGGTAAGGATCTTCTGGGTTTTCAATCGCTCCTTCAGGCACTCTTCCGGATTTTTTATTGACTTTGACGCGATTCGCCGCCTCCATCATTTTATCCGCTTCACCCTCGACCATATGGCCGACATCCGTAATGTTCATCACGTGGTGAACGTCATGCCCCGTCAACTCAAAAAACCTTCTGAGTAAGTCGCCGAACAAAAACGACCGGAAATTTCCAATGTGTGCAAAATCATAAACCGTTGGTCCGCAACTATACATGGAAACTTTACCAGGCTCTAACGGAGTAAATTCTTCCTGCTGGTTCGTCAAAGAATTGTAAAATTGAATTTTCATTGCGTTAGTTCGCTGCGAGATGGAGAGCAAATTTAATAATCATGTGGTCTGCACAAATTTACACTCTAACCATGAGTTAGCTCAAGCCAGATGCTGGCGGAACCTAGGCTTTTCAACCGAACAAAAACCCTAAATCTGCAACTGAGGGCAAAAGAGACGACCGAAACAGCCAAGACTCTGACGGCTCAATCAGCCGGAACCAAATAAGCTATTTCGGTAAACCCGTAAGTTCCCAGACCTCATACAGCCATGGATGCACCCAGGGGTTCGCCACGGAATAACAGGCGGATACCGCACTCACGGCAAACAAGCAGTAACAAATCGCCTTGCCAGTTTTCGTTCTTGCCAAACCGTCCACAACTGGCAACATACAAACCAGCCACAACGGCGCTAACCAAAACAGCCACCTCAAGGCACTCGTGACACCACCGTAATTCCTATCCATTTCAGGTCGATTTAAATAGAACCCAATGACAACAAATGACAGCACAACCGTCATCCAGCCAAGCCATCGCATTCGAAATTGCCCCGCAATTTTTGCCCCCAACAAAAACGAAAACATTCCGGCAAAACTCATCACCCACATCGGGGTCAATGAAAAAATACCATGGTGGCCAAACAGTACGTGAAATGCATACAAAATCCTCGACGGCTGCCCGCGGTCAACGGGGGATTTCGATTCTGCATTTACATCCAGCCAGTAACTTCCCGGATAGTCGTACCAGTTATCCCATTGACGTATCTCATATTCCGAACCGGGCTCTCCGGCATCGCCCACTTTGACAACCGAAAACTGTTTCGCTGAAAACCTATCCCGCACCACCCACCTGGTTTCGTTACTTGGCGAACTAGGCCAGGATCCTGGACTCACCTCGGGAGCTTCCATTTCGAAGAAATTAAGTCCCGATGGCAACTGACCTTTGTCTAACACACCGTCAAAATCTCCCGCGAGTGTCTTGACCACTTCACCATCACCGCGATGAGCATAGGCCGGTCGAAACTCTCCATGAGCCAGAAAATTGGTTCCAAAAAAACCAACGGCAACGAGAACACACCCGGGAACAAATCCAGTCGCCATCTTGCCGGGCGAGCGCAGAAAACAAAACAATGCAGCCAGACTAAAATACGAGAGCGCTGGCAATTCATTAGCCGCCGCAAACGCCGAAAACAGACCCGCCGCAAAAAAATAACGCCAGCCTGAATTGTCTTTGCGCCAAATCACAGACAGACAATAAAGGGAAATCATCACGCTTATCGCTGCAGGCAAGTGATTATTGAGCGTGTTGGCGTAGGTCGAAAGATAGGTTCCAAAACCAGCGCAAGCCAAAACGTAATATCGAGACCAATCGCGAACGGGAATGGAGTTGATCGTAAGTGCCATGAAATACAGGTAGACCCCCCATCCACCAACATTGACCAGCAACAGCATTAGCCGTGCCACAAACATCGGATCGTTTTCGAGGTTCTTCCCTGTTGTCGTTTTGACTCCAAGGTAAATCCCCGAGAGGAGCGTCGGCAAAAGCGTCGGCTTACTGGAATAAAAATGAAGGCGTCCGTCCTCACCAACATGCTGAACTTTGTCGATAGAATCCCAATCAACTGGCTGTCCTCGACGAATCACTTCGTCAATCCTGAACGTTCCACTATCACCGAGCGAACGAATCGTGCACCATCGAGATCGATCATTTGCACTAAAAAAAGGTGAATCGCCTCGAGCCTGGAAGTTTTGGACGGTCAAAACACGTCCGGCCACAACCGACAGTGAGCATAAGATCAGAATCCAAAAAATTGCCCAGTGCCTCTGTGCGCAGAAATTTGGCAGTTCGGCAGGACAAGTTTCATTCTGATTTTTAGAATTTGAAGACGCATTCATACTGACTGCACTACCGCCTAAAACCGCTAAAAAAACTTCAACGATAAAATCTAAAGGTTCTATTTAATTTCGAAGATGCTGTCCAACTACTTTTTCCGGGATTTACCAAGCTGGTTTCGAATGGAATAAGGCTCTCGCCCCTCTTGCCCACGGGCAACAATCAGTTCTGCCAGAAACCCCATACACAACAATTGAGTGCCCAGCAAAAAAGCGCCTAACGAATAAACGAGCAAAGGGCGCTGATGGACAGGAACCCATTCACTGCAGGCTTCAAAAGATACTCGAAGCACCCAATAAACCGACATGTAGGCGATTCCAGCTGAACCAACGACCAACGAAAACAAACCCAATGCACCAATAACATGCTGCGGACGCTGATTAAATCCAGTTAAAAAACTGACTGTCAGTAAATCTAGAAATCCTTTTGGTAAACGCGACCATCCATACTTGGAGACGCCATGTTCGCGGGCTCGGTGATTGACTGGTATTTCGCCAACTCGAAAACCTTTCGCATGAGCCAAAACTGGAACGAATCGGTGCATTTCCCCGTAGAGCTTGACTTCGTCAAAGATCTCGCGGCGATATAACTTAAATCCGCAATTGTGATCATGAAGCTTAACGCCAGTCAGAAAACCAACCAACCAATTGAAAACCTTCGACGGCACCGTTTTTCCAAGGGGGTCATGCCGTACCCGCTTCCAGCCACTGATCAGATCGTAATCGTCGCCCAACTTCTCCAGCATGCTGGGCAGTTCAGACGGATCGTCCTGCAAGTCTGCATCCATCGTCACCAACAATGAGCCCGTGGCAGTTTCAGCCCCCGCTCGCAATGCAGCGGCCTTACCAAAATTCCTGCGAAACTGGATACACTGGACGCGTGAATCACACTCCGCCAACTCAGACAAGACGCTCCAACTGCGATCGGTTGAGCCGTCATCCACAAAAACACACTCAACCTGATACTGATTCACCTCAGCAACTGCACTGATCTCACGATGAAGTTCTTTCAGCGAATCTTCTTCGTTAAAAACGGGAATTATGATTGAGATTTTTGGCATGTTTCTTTTGCTCCAGAGAAGAACTTCTCTACGGTACTTTACCAATTGCCTGCCGGCACCCGTAAATTATACCAGACGTAGCCAGTTCCGCTGTTAACCAGATCACCCGAATCACAATCGCCGCTACAATCGCCGTGACCGCACCAAACTGAGAACCAAGTAGCGGAATCATGACCAATTCCCGAACGCCCAGACCACCCGGAAGTAACGAGACAAAACCGGCAACCGTCGCCAGAGAAACACAGACCATCGCCAACGAATAATCAGAAATTGCCACGGCGGTTCCAGGTAACCCCTTGAGTACCATCCACAAACTCAAACCGTTTAAACACCAGCCCATTGTCATCAACAGCCAACCGAAACTCATCGTCTGAAGATTCAGGCCACTCAATAGTTTTTTTGCCTTGCGACCCTTGACAACCCCCAATTTCAAAGCAATCCAGCGGAAAATCGGTGGCCATGTCAATGTACCGGCAATGATCGCCAGTAAGACGCCAATCGTTTTGAGCAACGTCTGCCCCTCGAATTGCAGAACTAATAGTAGACTGCCAATCACCGAACCGACAAAGATCCAGGTTAGCGTCTCGACGAAAACACTCGCGGCAGCCGGTGCAGTACTGACCTCATCTCCGCGAATCATATCGGTTCGGATAACAACAACCATGGCTTTCCCCGGCACGTACTTACCAAGCTGACTTGCAAAAAACGCCATCAACGCCGCGCCAAACTTCGGCTTTTGGCCTAAAGCAATCAGTACACGAAACCAAAAGCAACAGGATAAAAACATCGTTCCAACGTAAACTCCGACCGCGCCGATCCACCAACCGTATTTGACAGCTGAAAAATCAAAACCCTCTTGCCGCAATTGCTGGAAAGAAGTGATAGCAGTGTAGACAACTGCGAGCACAACAGAGATCATCATCACGATACGGAAAAAACGAACCAGCTTGGCTTTACCCCAACGATTCCCCTCACTACCCCCTGATTTTGGATCAGCAGAGGAAACACCCGACGTTTTAGCCAACGTATCGTCAGTTTGATTAGGCACTTTGATAATTTCTGTTTTAGGTTGTTCCAGCAACAACGAGTTCCCATCGCGGATAAAAGCTACTTCCGGATTCACTCTAAGGTTTTAAAGGGCTCCACATAGATTTCGCTATTTACCCGCATGTTACCGAATCATTATTATAGAATGCTACCCAGAAATTAATTGAATGTTGGAGTTGTCCATGAAGGGGTTCACTACCTTATTTTTTACCGTTGCCATTGCAGGTTGCCTTAGCTCAACTGCGCACGGCACGCTCAGTAAGCAAATCCCAACCTCAGAGCCTTCGATCACACAAGGCCTTGTACAGCCTGTGACCTTTACCTTAGACGAAGCCACCATCAACGAATTTCGAATAGATGGGTTACTCATCGCCGACATTGATCCGCGCGATGAAAACCAAAAACCTCTTGGATTGGAGTGCGTCAATGGTTTCACACTTACAAAACACGGCAATCAAAATCGAAATTTAGTACTTCGAAAACTGAATCGCCAGGATTCTGGACAAAAAGACGGAATCATAAGATTTCAATTACGCGAATCTGACATCCAATCCCTTCAAACCTGTCGTCTGGTTTATGAATTGCCAGAAGAAGACCGAGGACGTTTTACCAAAGTTCAATTCGCATATTTTAATGATCAGCCCAAACTCGCGAACAATCCTAAACCTGCCTGGCCCGCAATTACCACGCAACCAGCTTACATGCTGGATGGGGAAACGCCTCAAAAATCCCCGCAACGCCAAGATTTCATGCCGCTAATCCAACAACCCAAGAGCTTGCCGTCCCCGGCCAACCTAGCCAAAATCCCAACTCCTTCGTGGACAACCACCCCGCCAAATCGAAATCCGACGGGCGTATTTTCCCCTCCCCATGCCCAACTTGCCAACCATGCCGACGATATTCCCCCCGATAATTCAATTGGTAATGGAAATCGAACCTCGTCAACGAACACCGCAATGAATATGGCTGAGCAAAAATTCGTCAACAACGTTTCCAGCAACGTTACTAACCCCCTGGAAGCCACAGATACGAAACCAATCAATTCTCCAAAAAG
>JAAHTH010000952.1_pt1 | contig 26507 bp, 6 predicted proteins | sample 6116091 | NCBI WGS metagenome assembly JAAHTH01 (sample SAMN13939990, study PRJNA603662) | sponge metagenome | isolation source: marine sponge | host: Mycale hentscheli | place: New Zealand | collected 2006
CACAGGAGATCTTGCAGGAAAAGGATTTGGTGAATTTTATAAAGCTCCAGATCATGTACCATTTTCTAAAATGGGGGATAGAACTTTAAGACCTGATGAAATGCGCTATGGTGGAACACCAATGGCTATGTATGGTGTAGAAATGGGAGGATCCTATTATCCTACTATGTCTACTGGAGGTACTAGAAGAGTTAAGATAACTGGATTACCTAGAAAAGATGATGGCGGTGATGGTAATGTTCCTACTATTGACGGAGCTACACCTGTTTCACCAGAAGAGTACGCAGCAGCTCCTCAAAAAGAATATACAGATCCTACGACTGGTGAAAAATTTAAGTATAGTGCAGCTGGGAAAAAAATAGTTTATGATAAAGATTTTAGAGCAAATGTAGGTACAGAAAAAAATAAAAACATCTTATCTGATATATGCGCTGAAATGTCAAGAGAAGGTAGTAGTTACTATGGTATGGATGGGGAAGCAGCGCTAATAGCAATGCAAATGTATGCAGCTGGTAAAAACCATCCTAATTGGGAGTCTTCTGTTAAATATCTTGATGCTTGTAAGGTAGCAGGTTCTGGTGAAGGTGAGGTTAAAATACGTACAGAAGTTGTGGATACACCAAAGGCTGAAGAATGTAACTGTAAGTTATTAGATTCAGAAGGTAATTGGACTGGAAAATATGAAACATATGAAGGCACTATTAATGAAGAAACAGGTGAGCTAGAATGTCCTGATTGTGAATATGAAGAAGAAATTACAACAGACCCAACTCCATATGAAGAACCTGCTAGATGGTCTCAGAGAGCTATAGGTAATTTACTTACACAAGGTAGATTTAGAACTGATGCAGAAAGATTGGATCCTGAATTAATTGATGACCCAGAGTACTCACCAGTACTTCAAAGAAGATATGATCAAGATATTCAATCTAACTTAGCTGGATTAAGAGGATCTATTGATACAGGAGGAGGTACAGCTCAACAAAAGCTTTTCCAAAATCTTGCAGCATTAGATCAAGCTACTACTCAAGTAGGTAAAAGACAAAAGCAAACTGAAGATTATAATATAAACGTCTTAAATCAAGCTGCTCAGATATCTGCTAATTTACAGCAAGGTACAGATGCTAAGAATCAGCAATCTCTTATGAATGCTCGAAGGTATAATGCTCAGGCAGGAGATAAAGAAACTGCTGCTAAGAATGCTAAAATGCAAGCTATGAATTTAGCTAAGACTGATGCTCAAAATGAAATGCTACAAAAGGCTACTTGGAACTTTAATAATCCTGAGTTTCAAATTGATTATAAAACGGGTATGCCTTACTATGATCCAAACTATAAAGAGTCTAATCCTACTAAAGGTCAGAAAGATTTAACACAGGAGTATATGAGAATACTTGGAGACTTAGGAGCTGATGACGCAAACAATAAACAGGTAGCTTATAATCTAGCTGTTAAAAGTGTATACGGAAATGTTAAAACTAAACAGTATGGAGGTTATATTTCTGGTAATGACATTTATCCTTTCTTTAATGACTAAATTTTTAAAGTTTAATAAACTTATAAAATGTTAATATATTTAAACAATAAATAATACCTAACTGAAATGGCACGTTATCCACAAGGAGTTACTTCATTTATCCCATCTTACCAAGCATATCAGCCTGATTTTACAATGATGGGTAAAATGTTAAGTATTAGGCAGAATCAATATGATCAAAATTGGAAGAAATTAAATAATGTATATGGTTCATTGTTATATGCTGATACTACTCATGAACAAAGTCAAGAAGTAAAAGATCAATTAAAAAATGAAATAGATTTTAACTTAAGAAGAGTTTCAGGTTTAGATCTTTCTTTAGAACAAAATGTTGCTGCGGCTCAACAAGTGTTTCAACCTTTTTATGAAAATTCTAGTTTAATGTATGATATGGCTGCTACTAAAAATATTAGTGCAGCGCGAGCAAAGGGAGATAGTTATAAAAATTCAGCGGATCCTGAGTACTCACAGCTTTATTGGGATAAAGGAATGGATGAAATAAACTATAGAGTTCAAGAATTTAAAGAAACTCCTTATGATCAAATACAAAGTTCTGGATTAGCACAAGTAAATTACACACCTAACTTTAATATTGCAAAAGAAGCTATGGCTTTAGCTAAAGATTTTGGTGACATAAAAACACCAAGTTCTGATGGTAAATACGATTATGTAACTACTAATGGACAACAGCTACAAGGTTATTTGCAAAAGTTATTTCAAGTAAGTATAGGTCAGGATCCTAGAGCTCAAGCAAAATTTAAAACAGAAGCCTACGTTGATAGAAAAAACTTTGTAAATTCAGAAGCTGCAAACTTTGGTGGTGATAAAGAAGCTGCTGAAAGAAGTTACCTAGAAGATAGCTATAGAGTATTGGCACAAAGTGCTGTTCAAAGAAACAAAACTTCAGAGAAAAATACAGACGCATTAAAAGACATGTTAAAGTTATTAAGTAATCCTGACAGTTCTTTTGTAGTAGGTAAAGATAAAGCAATGCAAGAGCTTTCTGAAAAATATAAGATTAGTGAAGCTGATTTACAAAGTGCTAAATCTGTAGCAGATGTTGCTACAACAAATGAAGAAATTACTTTTAAAAACATAGATGTATTAAGAAGTAAAGTAGATTTTTTAAAAGCTAACGCTTTAATGGGTAAAGCAATTGGTGAACAAGCTGGTATTTTATCTATGCGAAACTATGAAAAAACTAGTAAGCTTAATGAGGAATACAAAATGGCTGTTGAGCAACAGAATAAAATGAACCTTGAGTTTATGAAAGATGGTGTTGCAAAAGGAACTCATAGAACAAAGGTAGATGCAAATGGTAATGTATCTCTAGAAGAAATAAAAAGTGCTAATTCTTGGAGTCAATTTTTAGATAGATCTGTTTCTGGAGGTGATACAGATCAAGCTAAATTATTTAAAGAGCTGCAGACTAATGATTTTAAATTAATATCATCTTATTTAAATGAAGGTATGGGAATTGTAGAAGCTTTAAAGTTAGATCAGATTGAAGGTTTTCAAGCAGATATGTTTGAAGGCATAAGCGAAGAATCAAGAAAGAAACTTAAAAAGCAACTAGATGGAAAAGACTTTACTATAGAAGATATAAGACTGCTTACATCAGACTATGAAGCTTTTCAAAAATCAGGTTTAACTTATCATGATTTGAACAGCATTAATAATAGTATAGCTGAATTAATTTTTAATAATGACACATATTCAACAATTTTAGATACCAAATATCCAAAAGGTGCTGAAAGAGATGCTATAACAAATTGGCACAACGGTACTATTAAAGCAAATAATGTAATTTCTATGAATATTCATAGAAAGAATTACATGGTAAAAAAGCTTCAGGAAATTCAAGACACCGCACCTAGTGGTTCTCCTTTAAACTTTATAAGTTTTGCAGTGGATGCTTATGGTAATGATTTAGATAAAGCTGGTTATGAAAGATCTGTAGCAAAACACCAACAAAATAAAGATTTGATGGCATATCTTGCAGATATGGACCTTGATGCAGCTACTGAAAAAAAGATTAGAGATGACGCAAGTAAAGCATGGGATGAGAACAGTGGATTTTTTAATCCTGACCTATGGACACAATCTGTATGGCCAAAAATAAAAGCAACACTTAATCTTTACAAATTAAGTGACGGTATTACAGGAAATTATTGGAACCCTACTGATTGGGGTAAATACGATCTTAGAAGATACATTACTCGAAAACTTTCTATGCCTGATTATGAAGATGTTATAGATGCAAAAAATGAGGCTATGAAAAATAGCTTAAGATTTAAAGGAGATCCTATGCCAGGAACAAGAGGTGAAGGAACTGGATCTTCTGGTATGTCTAGTTATGCTATGGTAGTAGCAGGAGCAACTAGTACTAAACCTTATCAAGACTTTTATGGTGGATCAGGTGTAGCTGTTTCAATAGCTGATGATGCTAGAAATATTATGGCTCAAGGTCCTGGTAATGTAATATACTCTGCGTTTGGTACAACTGCAGATGTTACACCTGATGAAGAAGGTAAGATGGAAGACGATGATATAAATACATTGCTCCATCAAGAAACTGTAAAAAGATTGTGGGAATATGCAATTGAAGAAATGAACAATGAAGAGATGGGTAATATCAGTGTAGTTGTAAAACCTGGTACTCAATTTAGTGGAAATAAAGGTGGTTATACAATAAAGTTTGGCAAAGAGTTTTTAGAGAAGTTTATTCAAAAACAAGATGATGATGACAACATTACAACTATTGGATTTGGTGACGGTAATGTTATGAATGATATATTTAAAAATGGAGCTACTATAATTACAGATAGAGGTAACATGGATTCAGATACATGGGAAGCTGGTAATATGGATCATATTGAAGGTATTCTAAAATACAAGTATGGTCAAAATCTTGCAGAAAATTCTAAAAATCCAGCACCAGCTTCTCAAACTTATTCTTTTGGAAATGGTTATAAAAGTACATTTGAAATGTATGGATCTCCTTCTGAACCTAAATTTAGAGTAAAGAATCAATTTCCGCTTTTTGATGCTAATCATTATGTAAATACAGGTGATGTTAAAAATGAAACTGCAGAAGTTTCAAATGTAAACCCTAGATCTTTAACAGCTAACTTAGATTTATTTCAAAATAGTACTGTAGGCCAGTATAAACAATACAACGCAAAAACAGTTTCTCAAGTTCAACTAATTATACAAGCACTTAAAAAAAGAAATCCAAATATATCGCAAGGAGAAATATTACAAGTATTATTAAATATGGGTTATGGAACAGTACAATAATTACACTCCACCTGAACTTCCAAGTGGTCCTGAAGATTCAGCAGTAAATGCAATGATTCAAAGTATAGGTGAAGGTAGCGCAAATTTAGCTGCACCTTTATCAGATCCTACAGATGCATTAGTTACTGAAGATAATATATTACCGTTTAATGGTGAGCAAGTAGTAGATCCTGTACCAGTTGATCTACCAGGAATATCAGTTCAAAAACATCTTATAGGTAGTCCTGATAATCTTCCTGGAGGTATAGGTATTGCAAGTCCCCAAGATGCAATAAACTTAATGCAATCTCAGATAAGAGGTGTTAGTGATGAAAGTCTTAAAAATCAATATGCGCAAACATTTCAGTATGATAATAGCTCAAAAACAGGAGCTTTTTATGAAAGATATTCTTCTTACGGAAATGAGGTAATGTCAGAAGTAGGATTTCATCCTTATGTAAATAACGAAGCTAATTTTGTTCAAAGAACTAATATGTGGGATGATGGAGCTAGAATGCTTACAGATTCATTTCCTGCATTGTTTGCAAGAGGTTTTATTGATGGACCTAAAAGTTTAGCTAAATTAATGATGGGTGATGTTACAGGAGCAGATCTTGAAGATGCTGAAGAGTATGCAAAACATGCTGCCATTGGACAATCTTCTAGAAAAGGTATAGCTCCTTTTATGAATAACACTGTAATGAACTTTGGATATACTGCAGGTATTATTACAGAGGCAATAGTAGAAACACTTGCTATGAGTGTATTAACTCTAGAGTCTGGAGGTGCAACAGCTGGCGTACAAGCAGCAAGAACTGGTCAACTAGGAGCTAGAATATTGCAGGCTCTTGGTAAATTTGGATCAGGTTTTAAAGCTATAACATCGTTACTACCTAAGATATCTAAAAATCCTGCTGCGGCTAGAAGTTTTTTTCAAAGTGTAGCAACAAAAGCAAACCCAACATTAAAAATATTAAACCCTTTAGAAAATGTAGCAACAACAGCTAAAGAAATAATAAAACAAAATAAAGCTTTTAGGTTAGGTAAAGCTGATAGTTACTTTAATGGTTTAGCTACATTTTCTAAAACAGCAGGAGCTTTATATAGAGATGTTAGAGCTGCAAACATGGCTATATCTGAATCTAGATTAGAAGCTGGTATGGTTGAGAATGATATTTTTGATGAAGTTTATACAGACTTTGTAAATAAAAATAAAAGAGTTCCTACAACAGATGAACAATTAGGAATGCGAATTAAAGCTAAACAGGGTTCATTAGAAACTTTTATGACCAATGCAGGTATTATATATGTAACAAATCAAATTACATTTAGAAATGTTGTATCTCCTAAAGGGGGTATTAAAAGTTTTTTTAAAAATGTACAGAAAGATCTTTATAGTGTAGATGGTAAATTTGGAAATCTTGGTAAAGTGGTTTACAATAGAGGTAAAGAGGTTTTTCAATTTGAAAAAAATAATCTTAAAAATTTAGCAAAAGCTTGGTACAGAGAACCAGGTTATAAAACATTGTCAAAAACGTTGGGTTATTTTAAAGCTAATGTATCTGAAGGTTTGCAAGAAAATATGCAGGAGGCAATAGCAAGAGCTAATATTGCTCATTATGTAGACTCTTATAAAAAAGATGGTGTATCATCTGCGTTATTAGCAAGAGGTGTTAATGGAGTAAGTTATCAAGCTCAAATGGCCACACCTGCGTCTGATTATTCTGGAGAACTTTATAAAGAGTTTACAACTGCTCAGGGTTTTGAAACTTTTATGTCAGGATTTATGATGGGTACTTTTGCAAAACCTTTAAATAATGCAGTACCTTTTTTTAGTAAACAGTATAATAGAATGTTTAATCCTGCTGAGTATAAAAAATGGCAAGAGAATAAAACATTTCAAACTGAACTAGTTGTAGAAGTGCTAAATAAATTTGGTTCTAAAGATGGTATGGCTGGATTCTTAGATAATAGAATTTTTAACTTAGCAGTTCAAGAAGAAGTGTCTAACATATTACAATATGGTAGTAAGAAAGAAGCTTTAGATGCACATGTAGATTCTTTTGTAAGTGCTGTTAGTATAATGAGAAATACTAATACAGAAGATGTGTTTATAGAAAAGCTGGAACATATGTTAGAAATGACCGATGCTGAATTAGCCGATGCAGTTAAGTCTTTAGATCCAGATAAAGCACCTGTATATAGAAAAAGAATAAGTAAAGCTATAAGTACATTAAAAAACATAGGTAATATTAGTAAGCAAGCTGAAAGCTTATTTCCTAATCCAGTTAACTTAAATGATCTTGATCTTACAGAAGAAGGTAGAAAAAAAGATGAGACCAAAAAACAACTAATACTTCATGATGCTTGGAATCAGTCTGTTCAAAATTTTGTTTATCTAAATGCAGCTTTTAAAGATACTGCTGTTAGAATGGAAGATATTTATAAAACTTATTTACAGAATACATCTTTAGCAGAGGCTGATTATGGAGCGATAAAAGTTTTATTTAAGGAAGAAGATATTACAAATCAAATTGAGATTTTAAAAACAGAGCTTAAAAATGCAGAACCTAATTCAAAGAAGTTTAAAGAAACACAAAAACAACTTGAGCTTTTAGAAAGATTTGGAAAAGCTAAATCAAAATTTAACGCTGTATATAATATTGACGAGTATTATGATAATGTAAAAGAACAGATAGTTGATGAAGCTGATCAAAGAGGTATAAAAGATTTTAAACCTACAGAAGAAGAAATAATAAAGAGAGGTGATGATCTTGCTAGCATTTACGAAAAGCAGCAAGATGATATGCTGAAAGAGCTTAAAGATGCACATGATGACTATATAAAGTTCTTAGCTAAAATAAATGAATCTACTGTATTTCAAACTAATCTTGATCAAGCATTTGAGAAATTATTAGACTTTTATAAACTCAAATATGAAAACAGATATCTTGCTAGCAGCATAGATACCTTAACTGATCCAGGAGGCTTTTTAAAACTTCTTGATGAGAATAAAAAAGCGGTGGAAAGATATTTAGCTGAAAAACCTGAGATACACAATAGTGTATTAGACAAAGAAAACAAAGACAATGAAATTAAAGCTCTTATAAATGATCTTGCTGATATAGGTTTAACTATATCAAATACTAAAGAAGTGCCTCATTTTTTAGACTTAAAAAATAATAGAGTTATTCCACCATACTTTTTAGATCTTGAAAATAAAAAAGTAGAAAAGGAAACTCCAGAGTATAAAGCAGGTTTAGAGTTAGTAAATAAGTATTTAGAAATTTCAGCTATTACTAGAGAGGCTGTAAATCCATCAACTAAGCAACCTATACCAACTACAATGAAAGGTTCTGTAGCAAAAGTTAGACGTTTAATTGCAAAGTCTAGGCTTTATAAATCTACAGGACTAAACTATCTATTGGGAAAAGTATTGTTTGATAGAGTCTCTAATATTGTCGGTGAACAAGTAGGTGAAAAATATAATTATCGGTTTTTAAAAGATGTCCTCACTAAAGACATTAGTACCTTTAATAGGATATTTAAAAATTTAAAATTAGACGATCAAAACAACGTTGTATCTCCTGGTGAATTTAAGTTTACTGAAAAAAGAATAAGAGCTTTTATCAAATTTTTAGGTAAAACTCAAAAAACAGGAAAAGAAGCTCCCAAGCCCTCGAATTTTGGTTTAGATTCGCTTTTTCTTTCTATACTTGAAGAAGATTTGCTTTCAATTTTAAATGATGGTACTAGACCTTCTGTGTTAAGTGAGATGGAGGTATTAGATCAAGAACTTAAAAGAGATGATTTAACTACTGAAGAAAGAGCTAACATAAAGAAAGCTTTTGATAAAGTAAGTTCTCAGAAAGATGTTAAAATTACAGAAAAAAATATTAAAGCTGTTGTTGAAGATCTTTTAGGTAAAGCAGCTTATGAAGTTGAAAGACAAAGAGGGAATAGCTTAGATGAAATGGTCAGAGATTATTTTGATACAACTGTTAAAGATTTCAAACATTCTAAATATAAAGATCAGATTACAGAGCAAGCTTTTGATAATTTGTTTGGTGAAAAGGGTATATTAAAACCTTTAAAAGATGCTCAAGAATCTGGAGACATAATGATCTTTTCAAAAGATTTAACTATTGGTAGTTCTAATATGTCCAACGGTAAAAGTGTTGCGGGAACTATGGATTTAATTGCTGTAGACAAAAATGGAAAGGTTTATGTAATTGATTTAAAATCAATGAAAAAAAGCTCTTGGAAGAAGTATGTTGAAGATGGTTCTTTTGATGCACTAAAGTTTGCAAAACATTCAATGCAACTCTTAGGTTATTCTAATATTCTTTATAATGAAGAAGGTATTGAAGCAGAAACTCTTGTATTACCTATTGCATCACAAGAAGATAATGATGGTAAAATAACTGTAGCGGAACTTCCAGAAGAAGCTTTGGCATTTGAAAGATCTAAAAGCGATACCTTAGTTAAAGGAAAACTTTTTATAGACATAAATAGAACTGATAAGAAAGGTAGAAATGTAAAAATTAAACTTAGTGATAAAATAGGTTTACCTGAAGATACTGTAATTGACGTAAATGATATTGACATTGCTATACCTAGATCTGATACTCCTCCTGCTGAAGCAGGTAGTTCTCAAGGTCCTGCTACTTTAACTCCGTTTACTAAAAAAGGTAATGTAGTTGTATTAGGAACTCAAGACTCTATAGATGAGAAATTCCTAGATGACTATCTAGGTAAGTTAGTCTATGTAACATTAGGTATTGGTGGCAAAGCTATTGTAAAAAATAATCCAGAAGAGTTTGCACATACCGATGATTTATTTGAACAAGAGCTTGATAATATAGGCTTTAGCAAGAAGAAAGGTGAATCATTAAATGAACGTCTTTATAGATACACAGTTGAAAAGAATAAAGCAGAGCTTGATCAGGTGGTGCTTGAAAGAGTAAATGATTTAATATCTGAAGGTAAGACTGTAATTACAAGTACTCCTTCATTCATCAAAAACGTTAGTGAGGATTCTGTTATAGTTACTGCTAAACTTAGCAATGAGAACTTTGTGGATAGCTTTGCAAATGAAGAGCAAGCTATGAAATTTTTAGATAATGAAAAGCTGGCAATTAAAAATAAAGACACAAATTTTGTATATTTAAACTTTGTTGATGAAATAACAGAATCAACAGATACTTTGGCTTTATATAAACGTTTGAATAAAGAAAAACTTACATCAAAAGAAAAAGCTGAATTAAGGTTGATGATTGATGTAAAAGCTAATTCTCTTATAGCAGAAAGAAGAACTGAGATACTTAAGACTGAAGAGGATTATATTTTCTTAAATGATATGAAATCTAAAGATGTTTATAGTGGAGATAAGTTAAGAGTTATAGCTATTAATTCTAAAACTAAAAATGTCATTGCAAAGAAAACTATTAAAGGTAAAGTCAAAAAAATAGAGATGCGCTACATAGACTTTGTAAAAGGTATAAAGCTAGGTTCTGATGTAGATGTTTCAGGAGATAAAGATAAGACTAACTCAGATGCTGTTAAAGAATACTTAAACTCATTAAACTCAGAAATGGATGCAGCTGATACTAGCAAAAAATCATTTGATGATTTTAGAAACATGAGTGATAAGGATAAGTTTGACATGTATAAATGTGGATAATAAATAAGATATGGCAGGATGTACTATTAATGAAGATCAGTTTATATTTGCTTATGGGCAAACTAAAAAGGCTATTGACCAAGCTTTAGAAAATAATGATAGTTTTGATGCTATAAAGTATCTTAAGTATTTTTATAATGATGTTGTAGATTCATATTTATCTCAAGGAAAAGTTAGAAAAGAAGGTGCAGAAAGAGCTGCAGAATGGATAGCAGAACTTCCATCTATAATTGATCAGGTTATAATGAGAAATTATAACACTGGTAATCAAGTAAGCAAGATTAAAGGCTTTTATGAAATACAAGAGTTAAGGGTAAAATTTAACAGAGATGGTGTAAGCTTGGCAGAAATATCTAAGTATGTTGAAGGTCTTTATACTACTAATCCTGAAACTCAAAATAATAGTCAGAATAATACACAGGGCTCAATAACTTTAAAAGGTCAGTATGATGACGGAACTCCTAGACTTCTTTCTAGAACAATACTATCAACAACCCTTCCTATATTTAAACCAAAGAAATCTGAAGATCAGCTTGTAGAAGAAGTAGATGAGGAAAGAAGTACTATAAATAAAATTCTTAGTGCTATCATGGTAGTTGCTAATAGTGCAGATACATCTACTCAATTTTTTAAATATCAAGGAAATATTTTAATGTTAAAAGCTGTTAATGCTGATACATTTACTGATCCTGATACAGCTGAAGGTAAAAAGAACTTAGGTAAGTTAGATAGCTTAACACAACAAGATTTTGCAACATCCAGGCGTTTGGTTAAAGAAGGCAAAGCAAAAGAATCAGTTACTCAACTTAATGAAAGAGTTTTATTAATTGTTACAGATGAAAACGGTAATGCTATATCTTTTGATAAAGATGCTAATATTACAGCAAAAGCTGATGGTAAATATGCATTTCAATTTCTAAGAGATGTAAAAAAAGTTAATGGTAAATTTCAAATAAAAGATTTATATGGTATAGCAGATACTGTAAGTATTTCAAATGTTGTAAAGGCTAGAACTGAACTTGACAAAACTAAAACTCAAAGTCAGCATCAAAAAGATGTTGAAAAAGAACTACAGTTCTATTTAGATGTAAAAAATAAAGCTTTAGAAGGAGAAGATATAATGTTAGACATTCTGGGTATTACAGAGGGTGTAGATTCTAGGCTCAATAGGCAAACTAAAACAGTCAAAGAGCTTATTAAGATGGGTAAAATTGAGGAGGGAAATCTTACAAGTATAAACATCCAACCAAATGGGCGTGCTCAGGTTATGGTAGGAGAAAAATTCTATATGTTAGATAGAATGGTTATGTCCAAAGAAATATCTCAACAGATTGTTGAAGTTTTATTTTCTAAAAAACTTTCACAAGAAAGAAGAAAAAAGTTTGTAGATCAGTTTATACCTGAAAATAATGATGTTCATTTGGATTTTAAAATGCGTAAGCATAAAATTGTTCCTGACCCAAATGGTGAATACATTGATATTCAATTGTACAATAAAAGAGGTTATAATAAAGATGTAGGTTGGGAAACTAAAAATGGTGTAACTGATGGTTTGATACATCAAATAAGAATTACCAAAGCAGGTGTAGTAACTGAATGGAATGGAACAGGATATGATGAAGTTAGTGAAGATAGGGTTGACTTTTTAAAACAAGCTTTTTTAGATGCTCTTCAGAAGGTATATTACGATAAAAATACTGGTGGTGATGTAGGTACAAGAGTTCATTATCAAAGACAATTGCTTGATAGTGGAGATCAGTTTCAGCTATATGATCTTGAAAGAAAACGTCCTGTAAATGCAGACTATTATGAGTTTATAAAAGATGGTGACGTAATATTTTATAAAGGTGATAACCAAGCTTTAAATCAACTACTGCTATTTAAAATGCCTAACGATACCTCTAAGTTTTTTCAGAGTGAAACTCCACCTATAGAAAAACAAGAGATTATTGAAAGTGTTAATCAAGCAATAATTGAAGCATTTGGTAGTGAAGATCTATTTGACCTTAGTGAAAATCAACCAGGTACTATAGTTAATGGTGAATTTATTCCTGAAAACTTAGGGGCTCAGTTATTTGAAGCAATCAATAAAACACTTAAAGGTGAGGTAGTTCCTACAGATAAAAAAGCTGCTGCTGCTTTATTTAAAAAGTATGCAAAAACCGTTCATCCAGATAAAAACTTAGGTGAGCTTACTAGTATTGTAGCAGACTCATTCTTTAAAGCAATGAATACTGCTAAAGATCAGGGTCGAGTTGATATCTTAAACAATCTAAAAGAAAAGTTTGATACACAAATAAAGAAGGTTAAGAAAGCTCAAGAGAAATTAGAATCTAAAGGGCCTAAAATTACTCCACAGGAAAATAAAAAGCAAGTTGATAATTCTGCAGAAGATGTTAATTCTAATATAGGTTCTTTTGAGTCTCCTATAGATGATGATTTTGATGCTTCAGAATTTGAAAGATCTGGTAAACTAAAGAATGATAAAGTTAGTGCAGAAGAGATAGCTGCTGCTGAAAAGTGGTGGAAAAATAGTCCATTAGGTAAAACTTTGCAAAAATATATTAGTCTTAACCAAGCTGCTAACATAGTTAACTCAGATGCATATGCCAACTTTGTAGTTAATATGGCTAGATTGGGTAATCCAAATATGTTAGGTACAATTAACCTTAATACTAAGGGTACTATGGTTGACATATACCACGAGGCATTTCACGGGTTTACCCAATTGTTTCTTACAGTTGCTCAAAAGAAAGCTTTGTATTCAGAGGTAATGAACTATACTGATGCAAAAGGTAACCAACCTTATCTCTTAAAAAGTGCTAGAGAAATAGAAGAACTTTTAGCAGAAGATTTTAGAACTTACATGAAGAGTCAAAATATAAAGAAAGGCGCTCCTGTAAGAAATACATTGTTTAGAAGAATTCTTGAAATGATAAGAGCCTTCTTTAATAGACTTAGAGGTAAACAACCTAAAGCACCTTCTATAAAAGAAGTTACTGTAGACATGATGTCTGTTCCTGCAGCAAAAGAACTGTATGAGAACTTAAGAATGGGTAGCCCAGAGTTCTTAAATAAATATCAAGCTTCTATAGATAATGCAAGATTCTTTTATCTAGAACGAGGCCCTCAGTTTGTAGAAAAACTTGGTAAAGAAAAGAATAAAAGACAAGCCTTAAGTGCTCAGGATGGAAAGCTTGTAGTGGATTCTATGGATTCTATAATATCAAGTATTATAGATAGAATCTATGATCAACAAAGTGCAAAGGGTGGTAATAAAGCAGATCATATTGGGATGACATTATCAATGTTACTTAATCCTAAACTTAGAGGTAAACTCTATGCTTATGTTAAACAAGATATGGTTAACAGACATGCTGAGATAGCTAAACAGTGGGAAAAATCTACAGAAACTAATTTAACATTGAATTCAAAACCTTTGGATGGTGAAACAGACATCGAGGCTCTTGAAAGAAAGTCAGTAGTTGTACTTGAAAAAGAAGATGGTAGAAGAAAGTTTATAATGTTGAGATCTCAGATTGATTCATTTGAAAGTCTTAATCCTAACCTCAAAGAAGATAGGGAAAAAGGTGAGTCTTATTATGGTATTAGTATTACAGGAGATTACTTTGTACATAAATCTATTAAGAACCGCGAGGGTGAGCCTGGATTTGCAGAAATTATAGTTGTCTCTGATGTTAATGATGCCAAAAAACAATATGATAATTATAAAAAGGTTGGTGCTAAATATAAAACTATTGCTGTAGATCAGTGGGCTAAGATATCTGAAAAGGTAGAAAATAGAAAGCCAAAGAACCTTACTGCAAAACAAGAAATTATATTTAATAATTTAAGAATACTTTCTGCTGCTATTGATCAATACGGTGATCCACAGTATATGGAAAAAGGTGAGGCGCCAACAGGTATGATTGCATACCATGTTAAAAATTCTGATTTTGAAATAGGCAGACTTAAATATTTTCTTCAAGACGATATTGCTGAACAAGAAGGAACGTTAGATAATATAGATCCTGAATTCTTTGATAATAAGAAAAGTATTTTAGAAATGGCTGACAATGAAGTAGTCTATATTCTAAAGTCATTACATAAAGTAAAGGTTGATAAGAAAGGAAAGCCTATTTTAGATAAGGATGATAATTTTCAGTATGTAAGAAACCAACTAGGTTTTAAAGAACGTGCTGAGTTTAGAAAAACTTGGAATGTTGTGTCTAAAAGTATTCAAGGAATACAATCAAGAAAGGTTGCTTATGCTACACTAGTAAGAGAAGTTGAAAAATATCCTGAATTAAAACAACTTATAGACAGTAAATTACCAGATCCTAAAGTTATATTAAATAGATACGCAATGCGTATATCAGGTTCTTTCTTTAAAACTTACTCAAGACCTAAGTCTGACTTTCAGCAATTATCAATATATAAGAATACTGATGAGAAAGGTGAAATTATAGAAGATAAAGATGGAAATAGGCAAATATACTTTGCTGTTAAAAGATCTACTGCAGATACAAGAAAGGTAATGCTGCAATTCCAGTCTTATTTTAAAATGGCTCTTAGTCCATATATACAACTTACAGATAATTTTAGATCTATACTAGATATAAAGAAGCTTATGAAAGAAGTTTCTACAGTAGATAGTGTTAAAGAAAGAAGAGCTTTCTTATTAGCTTTAGGAATTAGATTAGACAATACTGAAACTATTAACGACAGTTTAAAATCTGCAAAAATGGCTCGTGAAATAGCTCAGATACATAGGTTTGCTAAATCAATAGCTGAGGTTGCTGAAATTCCTGTAGATAAAAGAAGTGATGGACAAAAGAAATTATTAAATAGATTTATAAATGACCCTGTAAATTTAATTAAACAAAAAAATAATCTTATTGATGTTGGAATTGAAATACCAGGTTATAAAGATGCTCGAACAGCTAGAATAGATACAGCTTTAGACTACATTGCAGGCATTCAATCTAAACTTGGTTATGATAGTCCAGGTGAAACGGTAAAACTACCTGATGGTAATAAAGCTTATTCTGTAATAAATCATATGTCACTAACATCTCTTGTAGATGGGTTGAATACTATAGATAATTTAAAAGCTGCGTGGACAGATACAGATGTTAAAGGTTATTTAGGTCATCTTAAACCTGGCAAAAACTTCTTTACTAATAGATCAAAGTATATGGACTCTGTATATAATACTACAGGAGATAGATCTAAAAAGTTAGGGCGTCAATTTAATATTATTACAATTGCAGGATCAGAAATTGTTAATAATACAACTGGTGAAGAGAACGGGCTTAATACAGCTGACTTAACTGCTATTGATAAGTTCTACCAAGAGCTTAATATAGGTTTGACAAAAGGTATTTTTGAATTTGTACGACATGCTGAAAAGAAATTAGCTTATGCTTTAGTACCTAATCAAAAGGTAAACGTAATGCTAGAAGACGGAACTCAAGCTGTAGATCCTAAAACTGGTAACAAAAATTTATGGATTGACATAGAAAAGTTTGATAGCAGCATTGGTGATGAAATCGCAGTTAGAGGGTTTATACTAGATCAGATTGCAACTGAATTTGATAGAATTAAATTCTTTGCTCAAAATCCATCTATATTACTAACTACACAAGGTTATAATACACCTCTTAGATCAAAAGCTTCTGATATTGCAGATAAAAAAGGGGTTAGCATGAGAGAAGCTGAAGCTATAGCTGTCCAAAGAGATTTTAAATCTGGTGACTTATCAGGTCAAAATTTTACATTTATGGACGATCTCCTTACAGAAGATGTAAAAAAAGAATTAATAAAATTAGCTAATGATAAAAGTTTTAATACAGATATAGTAGATGAAATAACATCAGATAATTCTGATATTTATGAAAGGATCTATGACTCTGTTGTTGAATATTTTGATAATAAAGTTGAATCTTTACGAGATAATTATTTAGTTAAAACTCCATATGAAGAAAATCAAATATTGTTTGACTTCATAAAAAATCCAGATAAATATCCAGGTAGAACAATTGAAAGTGTATTAAGAGCTTTCTTGTATAATGATTGGATAGCTAAGTTTGAATCTTTTAATCTTGTAAATGGTGATGGTGCTCAATTTGATCACAATAAAGAAGCTGGAACAAAAAGAGCTCCAGGATCTACATCTAACGGAGATACCTTTATGTTTGATGAAGGTGCTCATATATTTATGAGTAATCCAAATGGGTTTAATGCTAAGAAGAATACTTATTCTGGTATAAAATATGATAAGCAATTGACCTTTAATGGTACATTGAATACTGGAATAATAGATGATCCTATAAGACTGTCATTGTATCTTCCAGATATGCAAGCTGCTTGGCGTAGAGATTATGCTAGAGCTAAATTAACAGAAGCTAAAATAAAAGAAAGAGTCGAAAAGGATTCTAAAGCTTATGAAGCTATGGCAGAGGCAGATGGTGCAGCATTCCTTACATTAGATTCATACAGAATGCTTAAGTTTTTAGGTAATGAATGGGGTAATGAGCAAGAAAATTTATACCAAGATATTATAAATGAAAGACCTATTGACTCTACTAAAGTTAATGAATTCTTTCCTGTATATAAACTACACTACCAGGGTCCTATAACTAATGCAAAGGTAGCAACTACAGCTATGTATAAATTTGCTGTTGCACCTATCATACCTTCAATTGCAGTTCCAGGAACAGAGTTACATAATCTTCAAGAAAAAATGATTGCAGATAATATGAACATGATATTATTTGGTTCTGGTTCTAAGATTGCAGCTCTTACAACAGAAGAAGGTAATCTAGATAATGTATTTAATGAGACAGACAGAGATGACTATGAAACAGTCAACATGGATGCTAAGATTAGAGTAAATCAAATACATGTAAGATATTTAAAAGATGTTACTAAAGTAGCAAGTGCATTAAAGAATAAAATAACTTTAGGTACTCAAGATAGAGTTATAACTTTAAGTACTCTATTTGATATGGGTGAATATACGAGTAAGGTAGCTGAAGAACTTGGCGTAGATTATGCACAAGCTGTAGAAAATCTTACTGAGATTTATCAAGATGTTCTCTTAGATGAAATAGGATTTAAGTTTAATAATGAAAGTGGGCAATTTGAGGGAGAGTTAGACAACCTAATTGAAATTATTAAGAATGATCTAGAACTTAAGGGTATTGCAGAACAGTTAATTGGAATGCTAGATGTAAGTCTTCAAAATCACTTAAAACATGATTTTTCTATTATTCCTATAGCAGATGTTGTAGAAGCTATAATAGTGACTAAGATATCCAAGGCTATTGTGAATCAGAAAACCAAAGGTGAGTCCATGGTACAGGTTCCTAGTACTTTTTATAATGGCCTCTGGGATAATACAGGTGTCTTAAGAAATATAGAAAAGAACGAAGCAAACAGAAAAAGGTATTTAGGTAGTAACAACCTTCCTTATTATTTAAGAGGTGAAGTTATAGGTAAAGATAAAGATGGTTTTGATATATATGCTGAGACGGCTCTTGCTAAAATTGCAATTCCTCTTAATGGTGATTGGGTCAATTTATTAAATCTTGAATGGGAAGGTAAACAAATTGGTACTATAGAAAGATTAAATCAACTTATAAAAGATGAAGACTTCCTTAAAGTACATAGAGATAAGCTTACTGTAACTGGACCTAGAATACCTACAGATGCAATTAACTTGAAAGAGGCGTTTGAAGTTTGGCATTTTATAGATGCTTCTGCTGGTAACACAGTAATTGTACCTACAGAGATTGTAGCTAAAGCAGGATCTGACTTTGATATTGATAAAATATTCTTTTCATTTCCAAATATTGAAAAGAATGGTAAGTTGACAACACCTGTTTTAAACTATAAAGAAAAAGTTAGAGATCTTAGATCCAAAGGTAGATCTGCTAAAAAAATTGTTCAGCAACAAAAACGATTTGCACAAAATGAATGGATTAGAACTAGCGCTAATATATTAAAAGATGAATCCAACTATGGGTTTTTAACAAAGCCTATTAGTAATTATTTACTAAAGGATGCTGTTAACAAAAGATATCAAGATTCAAGTAATGTATATGTTTCTGAAAGACAAAATGTTCATAGCGATAGGACAAATAGTCCTAGTAGATTATTAGATGCAGAATATAACTTAAATAAACATAAAGAGTTATTAGGTGGTAACAGACCATTAGGTATTTTTGCTAAAAAATCTAAACAGCATGAGTTGTATGTAAGTATTGGTGCAAAACTTCCAAAAGGATTTAAGTATAACCCTAATGATAGAGTTCTTCAAGGCAGATATAAATCTGACATAAACAGAGACTTTGTTTTACATTTTAAACATCAAGAAACTAAACAAGGCAATATTTCATTGTCTAATAAACTAAATGTTGATGGTGAAAATATTGGTGAAATACTTTCACATTATCTACAGGCTATATTAGATAGAGCAAATGATTCATTTGCAAGTAAAGCTAATATAACTAAGGAAGCTTTACCTGTATTACTTAGAATAATTGAATCGGGAGTATCTAAAGATGTAGCACTAAGTTTTATAAATCAACCTTTAATTATAAACTATCTTCAAGGAAAAGCTGAACAAGCAGGTTTTGTATCAAGAGATTTAAAACAAGCTAGAGAAGCATCTTTGTTTGAAAGTTATGATGGTGAAATTGAAGGTGAAACTCTTAAAGTTTATAAAGAAGCTTTATCATACTCAAATAGAAAAAGAATTACTGAGATATTTAAAGATCTTGAAAAGAATAATTCTGATCTTGGAATTAGAATAACTTATAGTAGGTTTACAAGAGATGCTAATGGTAAAACAAATCCTAAACCTATAAAGGTAGAAAAGACATACAAAAACTTTAAACAGTTTGATGAAACTTTTAGTGGTCAACGTGATAAGATTAAAACTTTAGAAATCGAAGTTCCTGCATTAAGTAAGAAAAGAAAGAGTAAAGTATTTGAAAATGTATTTCAAGAAAACTATGCAGATGAAAAATCTAAAAATCTAAGTGCGCTAAAATATCAGCATTATTATATTACAGAGTATCTGTGGGAAAAAGCTTTTGGTTCTGAAGAAGTTACCGCAACTATGTTAAATAAATTAGAAGATCAAAAAACGCTTAACAGCATAGAGCAACTTGCTTTACTAGGACATTTCTTTCAGATAGAAGATCAATCCATGGGGATGGTGGAATTAGAGCAGGTGTACAATCCAGATACTTCAGATGTAGATACATTGGTAGGGGTTGAGAGTAGATACAATCGTATAGAGGCTCTTAAAAATAATACTAAGATTGATCCTCAAACATTAGATAAATTAGTAAACTCCTCTATTATATCTTCAACATATAAAACTAGAATATATAAGGATATAGCAGAACCTCTTTTTGATCTAAGATTAGATAGAAGTGTAGTAAATTTTATTACAAACATTTTAGAAACAGAAAATAAAACTATCACAGCTAGATATGGATATAGAGAAAGAGAAAAAGGTAGATTTGTAAATCAGTTTAACAATACTCTTATTGACTTCATATATCAAAACACTATATCTAATTTTACAGATGAGTATAACTTACCAGTTGAATTACCAGAAACAATTGGTAACAGAACTGTAGAAAAGTTTAAAGGAAGTTTAAGTGAACCAATTAAAATAACTGATACTAAAATTAAGGTTGATTTAGATAAGTTAAAAACTATATGGGGTAACGGAAATAAAGATTTAAAAAAGAAACTTTATCTTACCAACTCAACTAAAGGTGCAAAACTTTCTTTTTCTACCAGAGGGTTAGATACATTTGAACCTAGAGAAAATCCTTTTGATACAGCAGATTCTTTTGTTAGATACATGGTACAAAAAGAAATTCTTTATCAAGAGTACAATGCATCTGACTTTGCATCTAGAAAGCAGTATGAAACTTTTATATCTAAAAAGGCTTTGAAAGATACTTATAACTCAGCTTACATTAAAGGTACTACCAAGTATTCATATACTAGAGACATCCTGAATGTTATAAAAAACAATCAAGATCTTTTAGATTTTTATCCAGTGTTAAAACAATTTGGTGAGTCTTTCATTGGAAGAAATGTAATAGATGAGAAATCTAGAGGCGGCCTTTCTTTATTAGAACTAAAAGATAAAAATGTTATTGATCCTATAACGGCTCAGATATATTTTAACAACCTTAAAGATTTAGGTAATATAGATATAACAAAAAAGACAGACGGATCTAATACAAGTGATGAAATATCAGAGCTATTTAAAGACTTTTCTATGATGATGTTCTATCAACAAGGTGTAGGTAGATCATCAATATCTTTCTCTAATATCTTAGATGGTGAACAGTTTTCTAACTTTATGAATAATTCTGTAAATTCATTTATGGCTAAGGTCTTTACAGAAAATAATAAAGAGAATTTAGAAAACTTATTAGAATTTATAAAAGAATCAGTTCTTAAACCAAAAGGATTTAAGAAATATCTAAGACCTTATAGTGAATTCTTAGGTGCAAATATTGAAGCTAGCGATTTACTACCTGTAGATAGTGGGTTTACATCTCTAGATAAGATTGCAACTGATTATAACAGGGCTCTTTTAGAAGGTAATGTAACTTTATCTGATTCATTACTTGATGAGTATATGCAACTAAGATTTGAATTAGCAGAAGCTATAGCAAAAACAGAAGATAAAGAAAAAGATGATAATCAAAATTTAGTACCAGAAGAAAAAGATGACAGTATAGAACCTAGCTCTACACTAAAAAATATTTATGATAGCTGGGATGCACAAACTAAATCTGATGTAGGTATGAGCTTAGAAATGCTACAAAAAGACTATCTTAACAAAAAAAGATTTAGTTTAGATTTAACTGAACAACAATACATGGATAGTGTATGGAATGATACATGCTTTTAATAAATTAGAAAATGAGTTGTATAAATAAAAATCTTAGAGAATGGAAAGCTCTTGAGAAAAGATACGGAGAGTTTGAAGCAGAGCTTATTATAAGAGGGCATAAGGAAAACAGATACCTAAACCCTAAGAGTGATGATTTTTATATACCTAGTATAAGAGAAACTTCTAATTTATTAAAGAGTCAGGTTCCTGTAGCAGCTAAAAGAAAAATTATAGATAAGTTTTCAGTAAATGAGTTTCTACCTGAAGAAGGGATTGCATCATTACTTACGGGTTTTATTAGTAGACAAAGTAGGTATGATGATGAATACGTTATTAATGTTGGTGATAAGAATGGAAATAAGTTTGCAAGAAAAGATATATATGATGCAAATGTAAATCTACTAAAAGAACTTGAAGCTTTATATCCAGAAATATTTAGATTAGACAAAACGTATGATGACAATACTTTTAAAGTATTTATTAGCGCTAAGTTAGAAGAAACTCAAAAAGAGTTATTTGAGGAAAAGTCTTTATCAATGCAAGATGTTATAGATAAATTTAACTATCTTACAAAATTAAAAGGGTATCAACCAGAGGTTTTTGAAATTGGTAATCAAAGGTGGATCCAAAGTTCAAATAACTTATATAATTTAATAAATAGAGATACTGGAACATATATACATAATAATGTCAATCTTCAAACGGGTATAGATGAACAGACTTCAACACCTTTAGATACTGAAAATAATAAGATAGCTATTAAAGAAGTAGAAGTTCTTTCCCAACAAGAGGGATTTTCAATGATGCTTGGGTTAAACGGTTATAATATTGATTTGATATTAACTAATATGAAAGAAGCTCAAACTCAAGAAGAGTTTGATATAGAGTATACAAAAGTTAAAAAATTTTACTGCAGATAATATGGCACACTGTCCAATAGAAACTAGCAAAGAGTGGAAACAACTCTTAGAAAAAAACGAAGGTAATAGAGATCTTACTTATGACGAATGGTATAAGTATGGATACGGAGATATTGAACAATTTCCAGATCTTAATAAAGAAACTGAGAATAAAGAAGCTGAAGAAGCGCAAAAGGCTTATAAAGAAGATGAGGGTGCTCCAAAAGATCCTATGGAAAGATTGATGCAGAATACAGTTCTACACTTAAGAAATAGAATTGCTGTATTAAAAAGAATGAAACAGCCAAAAGAGGGTACTATAGAAAGACTTAAGGAACTTGCGGAAAATATGGAGGCTGCAGAAGGCGTTGAATCTATAGTTATGTTTATTAAAGAAGCTTATGAGACTTCATTAGTATTAAAAACCCGTATGAAAAAAGTTTTAAAAGATCTCGAAGATCCTGAAAGTAATAAAAAAAGTATTCTTATACAACTTCAGGCTTTAAATGATTTTGCTTATGGGTATAATATATTAGATGAAATAAGTACCTCTGATGTTATAGACTATTTTAATGTTACAGATGAAGAAGCATCTCAAATATTTGAAACAGATGAAGAAGGTAAGCCTAGATTATCTACTGTACAAAAATTAAAGGAAGCTGTATCTATACGTACTACAATCAAAGATAAAATAATTGATATAGCCATCCCTCTGCTTGCTGATTTTTTATTAGATGCAAGATCATCATATGCTGAAGGTAATATACAAGAAAATTTAGAAAAACTTAGAGAGCAACAAAGAAGTTTAATTGCACAAAATGCTATCAAAAAAAGTAAAAGGTTAGAAAAAGATTTAGAAAATATTGAAGTAGCTATAAGAGGTTTGCTTTCTAAAACAATGGATAGAGAAGAAATGATTGAGACCTTAAGAGAAGCCGCTGTAGAAGAGGGTGCTTTTGATTATTGGATAGGTCCCTTAATAAGTTCTCCAGATAGCGCTATAGCCTTATTTGCCAAAGCTATTAAAGATAAGATAGAAGAAGCTAGAATGAAAGACATTGTTGCTAAACGTGAAATAGCAACTTCTTTTGAAAAGTATTTAGGTTCAAGTGGAGTTAGTAGAGATAATACCAAAAAATTTAATGAAGGTCTTTATGAAATAGTTGAGATTCCTGTAAAGAAAAATGGAAGAAACGTAAAAGATTCTGAAGGTAACATTGTCTATAGACAGCAAGTTAGATTTGTACAAAAAGAAGACATAGAAAAAATAAATCAAGCTTATAGAACTTGGTTTACTACTAAAGGAAATGAAAAACCTTATGAGAACATTCCTTACGGAAAATTAACTTTGGAACAAAAATCAGATAGGGGTGCTTGGCAAAAAAGACTTAAAGAAGAGGTAACTGATAAAATATATAAAGAAAAAAGTAAGGAGGCTGTTGAAAAAATTGATGCACAAAAAAAAGCAGCTTTAACTGATACTGAATATACATATTGGAAAAAAAGAAGAAGATATAAAGAAGTACGTGAGATTAGACCTGAGTTTATAAGCGATAAGTGGAAAGCTATGTATAATTTAGATGGTACTGCCAAGAATGTAAAAGGTGAATACCATAGAGATCTTGTAAATTTATATTTATCAGCACAAAAAAGAATACCACCAAATCAAAGACCAGGATACGTGATACCTTCTGTTGCTAAAAAAGATATGGAAAGATTGATTGATGAAGGTGTTATAAATCTTGGAAAAACTAAGTTAAAAGAGGCTGGTAATATACAGTCTTATGAGATTGAGTTTGAATTACAAGGAGTAAAAGGAGGCAGTGCTAAATTTTTACCTGTTTATTATGTTCAGGACATTGATATAAAAGATGTTAGTTTTGATTTAGCTAGTTCTGTATTGTTGTTTAATCAAATGGCTAATAAGTATGAGGCAATGGATTCTGTTCATGCTGAGATATCTTTAATGCAAACTGTAATGGATGCGCGATCTAAGAATACACCTAAGTTTACAAAAGGCTTATCAAAAGTTAGAGATATTTTTGCTAAAAACTTTGGTTACGAAAATTATATTAAACAAAATGGGGAGAGTTATTCTAAAAAACATTTAGATGCATTTGTTGATATGATTGTATATGGTGAAATGCAAAAGGCAGAAGATCTTGGTTTTGCAAATTTATCTGCTACAAAAGTAGCAAACACTATTACATCTATTTCAGCTCTTACAAGTATTGCAGCAGATGTTCTTAAAGGTATTGCTAATAATCTTCAAGGTAATATTCAACTAGCTATAGAAGCTGGTTCTGGTCAATACTTTAGCTATAAGCATTTTTTTAAAGGTAAAAAAGATTATGCTGCAAATATTGCATCTATGATTGGAGACTTTGGTAAACCTACTCCTACTAGCTTTATGGGTATGCTTGGGGAATTATATGATCCGCTTCAAGGTAACTTTGATGATCAGTATGGTAAAGTAGTAACTGCTAGTGTTGCTAATAAATTAATGAGGACTAATACTTTGTTCTTTAACCAACATTTGACAGAACATGAGATTCAGTATTCAGGAATGTTATCTTTAATGAACTCTCAAGAAGTTCGAGATAAAAAAACAAAAGAAAAAATATCTTTATATGAAGCCCATGAAAAGTATGGTGCTACTGCAGAAGCTTTGTTTGATAATATTGATTTTATTGAAAAAGACAAGGATGGAAATGAAACATTCAGAGACTTTACAGAAAAAGATAGAAGAAGCTTTCAAGATAGAATGCACTCATTAAGTAAAAAACTACACGGTATATACAACAGCTTTGATAAAGGTGTGGCTCAAAGAAATGCTTTGGGTAGATTGGCTCTTATGTATAAGAAGCATATGTATCCAGGATATAAGCGAAGATTTCAAAAGTTTGCTTTTGATGAAGAACTTGGTGACACAGTAGAAGGTTACTATAGAACTTTTTGGTATACTTTTATGCGAGACTTAAGGGTGTATAAAACTAATATAGCAAAACAGTGGAGCACTTATAGTACTACACAAAAGGCTAACATTAGAAGATTCTTAAACGAGCTTTCTATAATATTTAGTATAATGGGTCTTATAGCTATTTTATCAAGATTCGGTGATGATGATGATGAATTAAAAGATGGGTATGCTTATAACTTTTTAATGTATGAATTAATAAGGATGAGGTCTGAAACAAGGCAGTACTTAAATCCAATAGATGTATATAGAACAGTTAAATCTCCATCAGCAGCTTTAAGTACAGTAAGTAGATTTATAAAGTTTGGTAATCAGATATTACCAATGAATATTACAGAAACATATAAAAAACGATCTGGTATATGGGAAAAAGGTGATAATAAAGCTTGGGCATACTTTTTAAAATTAATAGGTTATAGCGGATACAACCTTAAGCCAGGAGAAGCTGTTAAAATTTATGAAAGTTTAACAAATATATAATGAAGTGGCAATTAGATATAGCATTTCATTGGCCTCATGATAGATGTGCACTTGGATGGGAGTTTATAGGATCCTCAAAAGAAGAACCTATGGATACATTTACATTATATCTTTTGATATGTACAATGTCGTTACATTTGTATAAGTAAAAAAAAAGGGAGACAGCCTAAGCCATCTCCCTTGTAGTTATTCATATTGGTTTTATGCAAAATCAAAGTCAACATCTCCTGATTCAACATCATCTTCATCATCTGCAACTGGTGCAAAATCTAAATCAAAATCAGGCTCACCTTTTATCACATCATCTACGTTCTCATCAGATACTGAATTGTCAGCTGCTGCTTCTTGTGCCATTTTCTGATCAATAGCTTCTTGGCCTTTGATTAGCTCTGCTGCTTCTGCATCTGTGACTTCATCACATACTTCAGCTACTGCAGCTTCATCTTCAGCTATCTTTTCTTTAATGATCTCTTCAGTTTTCATCTCTTGCATTTCTGTATCAGCATCAAACTCATCATCAGTATCAGATAGCTTGTCACCATCAGGTATTCCTGTAATTTCAGGACTATCATCTACTGGCTCATCGTCATCATCATCTCCTCCACCTTTATGGTCAAGACCTTCTTCAATTCTAGTTTGCTGATCCCAAGCTGCTTGTTGTTCAGCTTCAACTTCAGCAATAGAATCTTCTAGATCTACCTGCGCGGGGTCCTTGG